>Ga0247808_10000015_pt1 | contig 269338 bp, 266 predicted proteins | sample UWRJL089202R1_FD_179914 | JGI IMG/M metagenome (GOLD analysis project Ga0247808, IMG submission 179914) | Plant litter microbial communities from Arlington Agricultural Research Station in Wisconsin, United States - UWRJ-L089-202R-1 | ecosystem: Environmental > Terrestrial > Plant litter >...
TCGCGCACCGGGAGGGTTGCCCGGGCCCGCGAGAGTGCAGTTGTGCACCGTTCTGCGGGCGCATCCGGGGGCACAAGTGCACTCTCGGCGCGGCGAGCCGGGCCGACGCGCGCCGAGGCGACCGAGCGCGCGACCAACGCGACCAGCGCGATCGCCGTGCGGGCTACGGCGCTTCGGTGGGCTCTTCGGTGGGCGCGACCGGAACGAGGGTGGAGTACTCGCCGAGGCTGCCGTCGAGAACGGGCACCAGCATCTGCGTGCCGGGAACCTCGCCGTACTGGGCGTAGACCGGGAACAGCCCGCCGACCTGGGTGTCTGCGCCCCGCAAGATCACCGACTCCTCGTCGGGCTGGCCGATCGACTTGGAGGAGTTGCCGGCGACGTAGAGCTGCTCCTCGCCCTCGCCGTCGTTGAACTGGAAGTTCACGAAGATGCCGTTGTCGCTCGAGTTGATCGCGGTGAGCACGAGGTTCAGGTCTTCGCCGTCGTCGGAGATCGCGAGAACGTTGCGCAGCTCGATCGACCCGAGGTCTGCCTCGACGCCGTCGCTGGGTGCGTACTCGATGAGGGTCGCCTTCTCAGAGAAGAGCGAGCAGCCGGTCGTTGCTAGAAGCAGACCACCGATGAGAATGGCGGATGCCGCACGGCGAGCAATCACTGGACCCTCCAGTACAGAGAAAAATTTGGCCAGAATCGCACGGCGCACCGCACAGACCTGCTGGAGCTTCAGTTTAGCGAGACACCGGGGCCCTGACGTGTTAGGCAGACCTTACTTAGAGTGCACCGTGGTAAACTCGATGCTCTGGAAAGGACCAAAACTCCATGTTGTTTGAGGTCGGCGAGACTGTCGTTTATCCCCATCACGGCGCAGCAACCATCACCGAAGTGAAGTCGAGAGTCATCAAAGGCGAAGACAAGCTCTACCTCACTCTCCGGGTTGCCCAGGGAGATCTGGTTATCGAAGTCCCCGCAGAGAACGTCGACCTCGTCGGAGTTCGCGACGTGATCGGCAGGGACGGCGTCGACCACGTCTTCGAAGTGCTGCGCGCACCATTCACCGAAGAGCCGACCAACTGGTCACGGCGCTACAAGGCGAACCTCGAGAAGCTCGCCTCCGGCGACGTCATCAAGGTGTCCGAGGTCGTGCGCGACCTGTGGCGTCGCGACCACGACCGCGGCCTGTCCGCCGGCGAGAAGAGCATGCTCGCCAAGGCCCGGCAGATACTCGTCTCGGAGCTCGCGCTCGCCGAGAAGACCGACGAAGAAAAGGCATCCACCATGCTCGACCAGGTTCTCTCCTCCGACAGTGTGGCGAGCTAAATCGCGCCCGTGACCGGCTCCACCGTCGCAATCATCGTGGTTGCCGCGGGGAGCGGAACGAGGCTCGGCGAGGCCGAGCCCAAGGCGCTCGTCTCGATCGGCGGCCAGACGATTCTCGAACACGCGCTGCACCGCGTGTTCTCTGTGACGGATGCCGCACAGGTGGTCGTTGTCGCGCCCGCCGCGCGCCTCGACGACGCACGTGCCCTCGCGGTGCGCGTCGCGGGTGCCGCCGCCGACCATATGACCGTCGTCGCCGGCGGAGACACCCGGCAGCAGTCGGTCGCCGCGGGACTGGCCGTGCTCGAATCGACCGTCGACGTCGTGCTCGTGCACGACTCCGCGAGGTCGTTCACCCCGGCGAGCCAGTTCGAGGCGGTCATCGCCGCCGTGCGCGCGACCGGAGGCGGAGTGATCCCCGGCCTCGCCGTCGCCGACACGATCAAACAGCTCGACTGGACCGGCGCCGTCGAACGCACGGTCGACCGCTCGCAGCTCGTCGCGGTGCAGACCCCGCAGGGGTTCCCCCGCGCGGGCCTGCTCGACGCCTACGCGCGCGCCGCCGAAGACTTCACCGACGACGCCGCGGTCTTCGCCGCCGCCGGGCTGCCGGTGACGGTCGTCGACGGCGACCCGCTCGCGTTCAAGATCACCACCCAGTGGGACCTGCGTCGCGCAGAGACGATCGCCGGCGAGGCGGCCCCCGCAGCGACCCTGCGCACCGGGATCGGCATCGACGTGCACGGGTTCGACGCCTCCCAGCCGCTCTGGCTCGGCGGGCTGCACTGGCCAGACGAGGTCGGCCTGGCCGGGCACAGCGACGGCGACGCCGTGGCGCACGCCGTGTGCGACGCCCTGCTCTCGGCCGCGGGCCTCGGTGACATCGGCGGCAACTTCGGCACCTCCGACCCCCGCTACTCGGGCGCGCACGGCGACGTGTTCGTGTGCAGCACGGTGCGGCTCGTGGCGGAGGCCGGATTCTCGATCGACAACGTGGCCGTTCAGATCGTCGGCAACCGCCCGAAGATCGCGCCGCGGCGCGCCCTTATGGAGGAGCGGATGAGCGCGCTCGTCGGCGCCCCGGTGAGCGTTTCGGCGACCACCACCGACGGGCTGGGCTTCACCGGGCGAGGCGAGGGCGTAACAGCGATCGCTACGGCCCTACTGCGACGATAAACTGGCGCGCGTGACTGTGCGCCTCTACGACTCCAAACGCCAAGAAACCACCGACTTCGTGCCCATCGTGGCCGGTCAGGTCGGTCTCTACGTCTGCGGTCCCACCGTGCAGTCGTCGCCGCACATCGGGCACCTGCGCTCGGCGCTCGTCTACGACCTGTGGCGCCGCTGGCTCGGCTACCGAGGTTTCGACGTGACCCTCGTGCGCAACGTCACCGACATCGACGACAAGATCCTGGCCAACGCCTCCGCGAGCGACTCCGACGGCGAGCAGTGGTGGGCCCTCGCCTACCGCTACGAGCTCGAGTTCACCAACGGCTACAACCAGCTCGGCATCCTGCCCCCGACCTACGAGCCGCGCGCCACGGCGAGCATCACCCAGATGCAGACGATCGTGCAGCGACTCATCGACAACGGGCACGCCTACGCCTCGGAAGACGGATCGGGCGACGTCTACTTCGACACCGCGTCTTGGCCCGCCTACGGCGAGCTCACCAACCAGAAGCCGCGCGACATGGTCGCGGCGCTCGACGCGGATCCGCGCGGCAAGCGTGCGCCGCAGGACTTCGCGCTCTGGAAGGGCCACAAGAGCACCGAGCCCGCCTCGGCGGCGTGGGCGTCACCGTGGGGCGCCGGGCGCCCGGGCTGGCACATCGAGTGCTCGGCGATGAGCTCCCGCTACCTCGGCGAGAACTTCGACATCCACGGGGGAGGCCTCGACCTGCGCTTCCCGCACCACGAGAACGAGCTCGCCCAGTCGACCGCCGCGGGCGACGCCTTCGCCAACTACTGGGTGCACAACGGACTCGTGAACGTCGACGGCCAGAAGATGTCGAAGTCGCTCGGCAACTCGATCTACGCCTCCGAGTTTCTCGAGCTGGCCCGTCCCCTCGTGGTGCGGTACTACCTGGGCGCTGCGCACTACCGGTCGACGATCGACTACCACGACGGCGCGCTCGTCGAGGCGGAGGCCGCGCTCGAACGCATCGAGGTGTTCCTCGACCGGTCGCTGCGACGCATCGCCAACACCCGTTTCGCCGCGAGCGGCCTCCCCGTGGTGCCCGACGAGTTCGCCGAGGCCATGGACGACGACCTCGCGATTCCGCAGGCGCTGGCCGTTCTGCACGAGCGGGTGCGCGCCGGCAACGCCGCACTCGACTCCGAAGACCTCGCGCTCGTCGCGACGATCCGCGCCGAGGTGCTGGCCATGGCCGAGGTCCTCGGCATCAACCCCGACGCCCCGCAGTGGGCGACCGCGAGCTCGGCGCCGGCCGAGCGCGCCCTCACATCCCTCGTCGAGCGGCTGATCGCCGACCGACAAAACGCACGGGAAACCCGCGATTTCAGCGCAGCTGATCGCATCCGTGATGAACTAGTGGCCGCGGGCATCTCTATCGAGGACACCCCGTCAGGCCCCCATTGGAGTATTGAGTCGTGAAAAACCCAGGTAACAAGTCGCGCGCAGGCGCCGTCCGCAAGACCAGTTCGGGCAAGCAGGTCGGCTCGGGCGGCCAGGGCCGGCAGGCCCTCGAGGGCAAGAAGCCGACTCCCAAGGCCGTCGACCGCCCGTACCACCCCGCCGGAAAGCGCAAGGCCGCGAACGACCGCTTCGAAGCCGCCGGCGGCCGCAAGCCCACGCGCGGCAAGGAGGCGCCCGGCGCCGAGCAGCGCCCGCAGCAGCAGCGCCGCGCCAAGTCGAGCGACGAGACCGAGGTCGTCACCGGGCGCAACTCGGTACTCGAGGCCCTGCGCGCGAACATCCCCGCCACCACGCTCTACATGGCGACGCGCATCGAGTACGACGACCGCGTGAAGGAGGTCGTGAAGATCGCGACCAGCCGCGGCATCCCGATTCTCGAGGTCATGCGCCCCGAGCTCGACCGCCTCGCCGGATTCGACTCCGTGCACCAGGGCCTCGCCCTGAAGGTGCCGCCCTACGAGTACGCGCACCCCATGGAGCTGCTCGAGAAGATCGAGAAGTCGGGGCGCGTGCCGCTGCTCGTGGCACTCGACGGCATCACCGATCCGCGCAACCTCGGTGCAATCATCCGCTCGGTCGCTGCGTTCGGCGGGCACGGCGTGATCCTGCCGCAGCGCCGTTCCGTCGGCCTGACCGCCTCGGCGTGGAAGACCTCCGCCGGCGCCGCGGCCCGCACGCCGGTCGCGATGGCCACGAACCTCAACGCCACGATCAAGGAGTACAAGGCGCGCGGCGTCTTTGTGCTCGGTCTCGCCGGCGACGGCGACGTGTCGCTGCCCGACCTCGCGCTCGCGAAGGAGCCCGTGCTGCTCGTCATCGGCAGCGAGGGCAAGGGCCTGTCGCGTCTCGTCACCGACAACTGCGACGCCATCGTGTCGATCCCGATCAACGCCTCGACCGAGTCGCTGAACGCCGGCATCGCCGCGTCCGTGGCGCTCTACGAGGTCAGCCGCCTGCGCGCGGCCGCGAAGAAGAAGTAGCGCAAGCCACGAGCTCGACGAGACCCCGCCCGCGAACCGCGTGGCGGGGTCTCGTCGTTTCGCCGTGTTCGTCATTCAGGATGGCTCGGCTCAGACGACTCGGACCGCCGCGAGATCTCGGGGCTCGAGTGCGCGACGGCGCGAACTGTCCTGAATGACGAACATCACCGACGCGCTTCGACGGGGCTCAGCGACCGGGGACGGGCGCTTCGACGGGCTCAGCGACCGGAGGTCGCGACGGTCAGACCGTCGAGCGCCAGTCGTCGGCGACGACGTCGACCGGCACCGTGATGGTGCCCGTCGGCGGTTCGATGATCGTGGCCTCGTCGCGGCGGTGGCGCAGCACGGTGTCGACGTAGCTCGACACGGCCTCGGCGAGCGGAACGTCGCGTCCCTCGTTCTGCGACATGTACCAGCGGTGGTCGAGGAGCTGGTGGAAGACCTCCGCGGGCTCGAGGCGGCCCTTGAGGTCTTTCGGGATGGCGCGGATGACCGGCTCGAACACACGGGCGGCCCACTCGTGGGCGATCGCCTCCTCGTCGAGGTTCTTCTTGCCGAACGCGGCGCTGTACGAGTCGAGGTCGTTGAGCAGGCGGCGGGCCTGGTTCTCCTGGGCGTCGAGCCCGGTGAGCCGCAGCAGGCGACGCGAGTGATGCCCGGCGTCGACGACCTTGGGCTGGATGCGCACCTTCGTTCCCGTGTCATCCGTCTTGATGGCGAGCTCTTCGATGTCGAACCCGAGGTCGTTGAGGCGCTGGACGCGCTCGTTGATCCTCCAGCGTTCGGAGGAGTCGAACTGCTCGGAGCCGGTGAGCTCCTTCCACAGCGTGCGGTACTGGGCGACGATGCCCTCGCTGATCGCGATGGGGTCGACCTCCTCGGCCATCTTCCCGCCGGCCTGGAGGTCGAAGAGCTCGCCGGCGATGTTGACGCGGGCGATCTCGAGGTCGTTCTCGCGCTGTCCGTTCGAGAGGCCGTCGTAGAGCTGGCCGGTCTCGGCGTCGACGAGGTAGGCGGCGAAGGCGCCGGCGTCGCGGCGGAACAGGGTGTTCGAGAGCGACACGTCGCCCCAGAAGAAGCCGACGACGTGCAGGCGCACGAGCAGCACCGCGAGGGCGTCGACGAGGCGGGTGGCGGTGTCGGGGCGCAGGGTCTGCGAGAACAGGGCGCGGTAGGGCAGCGAGAACTTGAGGTGGCGGGTCACGAGCGCCGACTCGAGCGCCTCGTCGCGCGGGGTCGTGCGGTTGGTGATGACGGCCACGGGGTCGACGCAGGGGATGTCGAGTCGCTGCAGGGTGCGCAGCATGTCGTACTCCTTGCGCGCCAGCTCGGCCGAGGTCTCTTTGATGGCCACGACGTAGCCGCTCAGGTGCACGAAGCGCACGAGGTGCCGTGAGATGCCCTTGGGCAGCGCGGCGATGTTCTCGTCGGGCCAGACCTCGAGAGGGAGGTTCCACGGCAGGTCGAGCAGGCCGGGGTCGACCGTTGCCGCCGTGATGTTCAGTGAGCCACTCATGATTTCCCTACTTCAGGCTTAACGCGATCGAGCTTGCCGGGATCCGCCGACGTTCGTCAGTTGATCTCGACAAGCTCGAATCGCGAAGGGGTGAAACTAGCTGGCTACAACGGCCTTCTTGCTGAGGCGCAAGCCGGACTCGGTGTTGAACACGTGCACGTGGTTGGGCTCCGGGAGAACGAAGACCTTGTCGCCGGCGTTCGGGTGCGAACGGCCGTCGACGCGGGCCACGATGTCGACGCGGTTGCCGTCGATCTCGGTGTGTCCGTAGAGGTAGCCGTCGGCGCCGAGTTCTTCGACGAGGTCGACGTCGACGGGGAGGCCCTCGCCGGTCTGCGAGACACGGATGTCTTCGGGGCGGATGCCGATCGTGACCTTCTTGGCGGTTGCCTCGCCGAGGGTGTCGCGGTCGACCGCGGCGATCGCCGTGCCGAACTTGAGGCCTCCGTCGACGACGTCGGCGTCGAAGAGGTTCATGGCGGGCGAGCCGATGAAGCCGGCGACGAACACGTTCTGAGGCTGTTCGTAGAGGTCGCGGGGGGTTCCGACCTGCTGGAGCACGCCGTCCTTGAGAACCGCGATGCGGTCGCCCATGGTGAGCGCCTCGGTCTGGTCGTGGGTCACGTAGACCGTGGTGACGCCGAGGCGACGCTGCAGCGACGCGATCTGCGTACGGGTCTGAACGCGCAGCTTGGCGTCGAGGTTCGACAGCGGCTCGTCCATGAGGAACACCTGCGGCTGGCGAACGATCGCACGGCCCATGGCGACGCGCTGACGCTGTCCACCGGAGAGCGCCTTCGGCTTGCGGCCGAGGTAGGGCTCGAGGTCGAGCAGCTTGGCGGCCTCGAGAACGCGGGTGGCACGCTCGTCCTTGCCGATGCCGGCGATCTTGAGCGCGAAGCCCATGTTCTCGGCGACGGTCATGTGCGGGTACAGCGCGTAGTTCTGGAAGACCATGGCGATGTCGCGGTCCTTCGGCGGAACGTCGGTGACGTTGCGGTCGCCGATGAGGATGTTGCCGTCGTTGACCTCTTCGAGGCCGGCGAGCATGCGCAGGGAGGTGGACTTTCCGCAACCGGAGGGGCCGACGAGGACGAGGAATTCGCCGTCTGCGACCGAGAGGTCGAGGGCGTCGACTGCCGGACGGGTGGAACCCGGGTAGAGACGGGTTGCCTTGTCGAATGTGACTGATGCCATGACTATTAATGCTCCTTCACCGGCAGGTACGTGCCGGACGATCCGAGTGAATGGACAGCGACTAGAGGTCGCCACAGTCATTATGGCACTAACGTGCGTACAGCGGTCGTTTGGGCGATTCCCAGAATGCGCTCCTAAGATCGAAAAGGCCCGTAGCCTTCTGGATGCACCGGGGCCCGACTTCTTTTCCCAAAACTTCTTGTCTTCTGCGAGGTTCGATGACGTACGGCACATCTGGCGACGACCGCCAGAGTAAGAACGAGCGACGCGAGGCCGCGCGCGAAAAGGCGAAGCTCCTGCGCGAATCGCAGCGCAAGAAAGACCGCCGCAGCAAGGTCGTGCTTCAGGGCGGCGTCATCATCGCCTCCCTCGCTATCCTCGCCGTCGTCGCCCTGGTGATCGTCAACTCGGTGAAGACCCCCGGTCCCGGTCCGCGCAACATGCTCAGCGACGGCATCCTGATCGGGGAGGGCTTCACCGCCACCCCGACGAAGGCGCTCAAGGCCGGCGCCGAGCCGGTGCCCACCGAGCGTGACGAGGAATCCGACGTCATCAGCATCCAGATGTACGTCGACTACTTCTGCCCCGTCTGCGGCGACTTCGAGAAGGCGAACGAAGACCAGCTCACGACCTGGATCGAGAGCGGCGCGGCGACCGTGGAGATCTTCCCGATGGCGATCCTCGACCGCCTGTCGCAGGGCACCAAGTACGCCACCCGCGCAGCGAACGCCGCGGCCTGCGTCGCCGACACCTCGCCCGACCAGTACTACGACTTCCACAACATCCTCTTCGCCAACCAGCCGAAGGAGGGCACCGGCGGACTCACCGACGACGAGCTCATCGCGTTGACGGCCGAGGCCAAGGTGACCAGCCCCAAGGTCGTCGCCGAGTGCATCGAAGACCAGAAGTTCAAGGGCTGGGTCGCCGACGCGCGCTCCCGCGCCCAGGCCGGCCCGATCGAGAACAGCAACGTCGAGAAGATCGCCGGCACCCCCACGGTGATCGTCAACGGCCTCAAGTACACCGGCGCCCTCGACGACGCGAAGGCGTTCTCGTCGTTCGTCATCCAGGCCGAGAACACGAACTTCAACGAGAAGTCGACGTCGACCCCCACGCCCAGCCCGGCGCCCGTCCCGTAGGCCGCGACCGGCGTCGGCGCGCAGAACCGACGCCGGGGCCGTAGCGTTAGGGGATGAGCGAAGAGCAATCCCGGATCATCAGTGAACTAGCCGTCTCAGCCCAGATCGACGCGAGCGTCGAGATCGAGCGCCGCGTCGCATTCCTCTGCGACTACCTGCGCACGACGGGTGCGCGGGGCCTCGTGCTGGGCATCAGCGGCGGACAGGACTCGTCGCTCGCCGGCCGCCTGAGCCAGCTCGCGGTCGAGAGGCTCGCGGGCGAGGGTGTCGCGGCGGAGTTCATCGCCGTGCGGCTGCCCTACGCCGTGCAGGCCGACGAAGACGACGCGCAGCTCGCGGTGCAGTTCATCCGCCCCAGCCGTGTCGTCACGTTCGACATCCAGCGCGGCGTCGACGGCGTCGCCGCCGAGTTCGCCGACGCGGTCGGCGCCCGCATCACCGACTTCACCAAGGGCAACACCAAGGCGCGGATGCGCATGGTCGCCCAATACGCGATCGCCGGCGACCACGGGCTGCTGGTCGTGGGCACCGACCATGCGGCCGAGGCCGTGACGGGCTTCTTCACGAAGTTCGGCGACGGCGGCGCCGACGTGCTGCCGCTCTCCGGACTGACCAAGCGCCAGGGGCGCGCCCTGCTCGAGGCGCTCGGAGCGCCGGAGCGCCTGTACCTCAAGCAGCCGACCGCCGACCTGCTCGACGACAACCCGGGCCAGACCGACGAGAACAACCTCGGTATCGCCTACAGCGACATCGACGACTTCCTCGAGGGCAAGACGGTGAGCCCCGAGGTCGCGACGACGCTCATCGCGCGCTACGCCTCGACCGAGCACAAGCGCCGCCCGCCGGTGAGCCCCGCCGACTCGTGGTGGCGCGACGGACAGAACTAGTTGACATTTCTCAACCAAGTCGTATAGTTGACTTAGATCAACTGATTGTGGCCCTCATTGCTGAGCACTCGCGTGGGGGCCATTGTCGCGAATGGGGAAGACGTGTCACAGACCACAACCACCGCGCCGGCGATGACTCATCGCCAGGTGCTCGAATCGCTCTCCGGACTGCTCATGGGGCTGTTCGTCGCCGTGCTCGCATCGACGGTCGTGTCGACGTCGCTGCCGAAGATCATCTCCGACCTCAAGGGCGACCAGACCGCCTACACCTGGGTCGTGGTCTCCACGCTGCTCGCCACCACGGTGAGCACCCCGATCTGGGGCAAGTTCGCCGACCTGTTCAACCGCAAGATGCTCGTGCAGGTCTCGCTCGTCGTCTTCGTGGTCGGCTCCGCGCTCGCCGGCCTCTCCGAGAACACCGACACGCTCATCGTCTTCCGTGTGCTGCAGGGCCTCGGCGCCGGCGGCCTGCTCTCGCTCGTGCAGGTGATCATCTCCGACATCATCAGCCCGCGTGAGCGCGGACGCTACGTCGGCCTCCTCGGAGCGGTCATCGCGGTCGGCACCGCGGGCGGCCCGCTGCTCGGCGGCCTGATCACCGACTCGATCGGCTGGCGCTGGAACTTCTACGTCTCGGTGCCGTTCGCCATCGTGGGGCTGATCCTGATCCAGCGCACGCTGCGCCTGCCGAAGCGGCCCGCGCGAAAGGTGTCGATCGACTACGCCGGCGCGCTGCTCATCGCCGCGGGCGTCTCGCTGCTGCTCATCTGGGTGTCGCTCGCCGGCAACCAGTTCGAGTGGAACTCGCCGATCTCGTGGGGGATGGCCGTGGGCTCCGTGCTGCTGCTCGTCGCCGCCGTGATCGTCGAGATCAACGTGAAAGAGCCGATCCTGCCGATGGGCCTGTTCAAAGACCGCACCTTCACCCTCGTCGTGGTCGCGAGCCTCACCGTGGGCGTCGCGCTGTTCAGCTCGTCGGTCTTCCTGAGCCAGTACTGGCAGCTCAGCCGTGGCGCGAACCCCACCCAGTCGGGGCTGTTGAGCCTCCCGCAGGTGATCGGATCCCTCGTGGCATCCACCCTCATCGGCGTCGTCATCAGCCGCACCGGCAAGTGGAAGCGCTGGATGGTGCTCGGCGCCAGCCTGCTCACCGTGGGGCTCGCGATGATGTCGACCATCCGCCTCGACACCGAGATCGTGTTCGTGTCGATCTACCTCGCCCTGATGGGCCTGGGGCTCGGCATGGTCATGCAGAACCTCGTGCTCGTGGTGCAGAACTCGGTCGACGTGCGCCAGCTCGGCGCCGCCAGCTCGGCGGTCGCGTTCTTCCGCAGCCTCGGCGGCACCCTCGGCGTCTCGGTGCTCGGCGCCGTGCTCGCCTCGCGGGTCTCGACGATCGTGGGGGAGGGCATCGGCGCGGTCGACGCACCCGCGAGCGAGCTGAAGGCGCTCGCGACGGGTACGATTCCGAACGTGTCAGAACTCTCGAAGCCCGTGCGCGACCTCGTCGAAGGAGCCTACGGGCAGGGCATCGGCGAGATCTTCCTGATCGCCGCACCGCTCGCGTTCGTCACGCTGCTCGCGATCATCTTTCTGCCCAAGGCCGAGCTCGGCACCAAGACCGGCCTCGAGCAGCTCGCCGAGACCGAGGCCGAGATCGAGCTCAACGTGGCCGGCGGCGAGGCCATTGTGCCGACCACCCTCACCCGCCCCGTGCCGGTGATTCGAGACGCGGATGCCCGTGCCTGATTCGTCGGAGTCGGCCCAGGCCCGCGACGCCCATGCCCTCGAGATCGAGCAGAACGTCGCGGTGCTCTACCGGGCGAGCAAGGCGCGGGTGAAGCGCCTCGTCGAGCACCTAGACCCCGACATGCAGACCGCGGGCTACCTCGTGTTGCGCTTCGTGATGGCGAACGAGCCGATCCGTGCCGGCGACATCGCCTCGGCGCTCTCGATGGACAAGAGCGCGGTCAGCCGCCAGCTGACGATGCTGCGCGAGAGCGGTCTCATCGAGGCGCAGCCCGACCCCGAAGACGGGCGGGCGAGCCTCGTGCTGGCGAGCGAGAAGGCGAATGCGCGGCTCGACGAGTTTCGCGTCGAGCTGAAGAGCGACTACGAGCGGATCCTCGCCTCGTGGGACGCCGCAGAGATCGCGTCGTTCGCGCGGCTGCTCAAGAAGTTCAACGAGTCGCGCTAGGCGGTCGCGCCAGACCGTACCGCCGCTCAGGCGCCGAAGACGCCCGCCACCCGGTCCCACCAGAGGCGCGACGCCGCCCGGTGGGTCTCAGCGATCGCCAGCCCGCGGCCGCAAATCTCGTCGCGGGAGTTCCAGACCGCGGATGCCACGGCCGGCGCCCCGCCGGCGACGAGCTGCGCGGCGCTCACCAGCCCGGTCTGCCCGAAGTTGCCCAGTGCGCCCGTGAGCTTCGTGGTCGTGTAGTCGTCGACGGGGATGCCGACGGTGGGCACGCCGCCCGACACCGCGAACACCGCGGGGTGGTAGCGGCTCGACACCACGAGCGACGCGCCCCGGGCGAGCTGCGCGGCGGCGACCGAGTCGCCCTCGTTCACGGTCGCGACGCGTGCCGTAGACATCCGCTCGATCACGGCGTTGTGCATCACGGTGTCGCCGCGCGACTCGGCGGGGTCGAGCGACGCGAAGTGCGCGTAGAAGCGCACGTCGAGGCCGGTGGTCGCGACCACGTGGTCGAGCAGGTCGGCGACGGCCTGCTGAAACTCCTCGCGGTTCTCGGTGCCGACGTGGGTCGAGAGCGAGACGAGGCAGTAGGGCGCGACGTCGACGGCCGGGGCAGCCGCCTGCTCGCTCAGGAAGCTCGCGTCGTCGACCGTCTGGGTGAGCAGGTCCGCGGGCACCCCGAGGGCGAGCGAGAACGCGTGCGAGGGCTTCTCGCGCAGCCCGACGAGCCGGGCCGACGAGAGCAGGGCCGCCACGAGCACGCCGTCGGCGTCGTCGAGGTGCGGCCCGATGGTCTGCCCGGAGACCACGAGCGGCTTGCCGAGCACACGGGCGACCTCTCCGATCGTGCCGCGTTCGAAGATGTGCGACGGCCAGGTCGACGCCATGTTGCCGCCGCCCGAGACGGCGACACCGTCGCTCGACCGGATGGCCTCGATCACGGCCAGGGCGGGGTCGTCTGCGCCCAGCAGCCCGGTCTCGCCGGCGGCCGTGCGCACGACCCGGTGCATCCGGTCGTGCTGTTCGGCCCGTGTCTTCTGGGTGCGGAAACCGATGCCGGCGACCGCGTCGATGCCGTAGCGGTCACGCGTCTCGTCGGGGTTCGACGAGATGCCGGTGATGCGGTCGACGCCGCGACTGCGCAACTGGAAGACCATCTCGTCGAACATGGCCTCGTCGCCGACGTGCACCATGCCGTCGATCACTCCGACGTCGCCGATAACTACAATTCGCAAACTCGATCACTCCACGGGCGCTGGGAACATCCCGCACGCCGCGGGCCGTCTTTACGTTAGTCGACGATGGAGGCCGCGCGCGTCGCCCGGTACCGGGCCGCGAGCAGCGACACGAGCACGGCCGACACCACGATCGACACGCTCGAGCCGAGCAGCACCGCGAGCGTGCCCTCGTCGGCGACCTCGGGCGAGCCGGCGAAGGCGAGCTCGTTCATAAGCAGGGACACCGTGAAGCCGACGCCGCCGAGGGCCCCGGCCGTGATGAGCGACGGGATCGAGAGGAAGCCCCCCGGATGCCTCGGCCCGACGAACCCGGAGAGCCAGCCGGCCACGGCGATCCCGACCAGCTTTCCCACCGGCAGGGCGACGAGGATGCCCCAGAACGGCGCGGCCAGCTCGGACAGCGGAACCTGGGGGATCACAACGAGCGCGGCAAAGAACGCGAACAGCGGGAGCACCACGCCGTTGCTGAACGGTTCGATCGCGTGGCGGGTGCGCATGGCCGGGCGGAGAGCCATCGCGAGACCGAGCGCGACGCCGGCGATCGTGGCATGAACGCCGGAGAGGTAGACGAGCGACCAGGTCACCAGCGCCGTGGCGACCATCGCGACGATGACGACGGGGCGGGCCCGGGTGCCGAGCTGCCGGCTGAGCAGGCCGAATGCGACAACGCCCACCACGGCGAGACCGATGAACGGCAGGTTCGGGTCGGCCGTGAAGAAGATGGCGATGATGACGATCGCGACGATGTCGTCGAGGATCGCGAGGGCCAGGATGAACACCCGCAGCCCGGTCGGGATTCCCTTGCCGAAGACGGCGAGCACACCGAGGGCGAAGGCGATGTCGGTGGCCGTGGGGATGGGCCATCCGCCCTCGTAGCCCGACCCGGCGGTGATCGCCACGTAGATGAGCGCGGGCACGAGCACCCCGCCCGCGGCGGCGATCGCCGGACGGACCGCCTTGCCGAAGCTGTTGAGCTGCCCGCTCACGAGCTCGTGCTTGAGCTCGATCGCGACCACGAAGAAGAAGACGGCGAGCAGGCCGTCGCTCACCCAGTGGCCGATGGAGAGGTCGAGGGGTGTGCCCGGAATCGCCAGGTGCAGGGATTCGAATGCGGCGAGGGCGGGGCCGAGGGCCGTGTTGGCGAGCAGCAGGCCGGCGCCGGCGGCAACCAGCAGCAGGATCGCGGCGACGCGCTCAGATCGGATGAAGCTCATGGTGTCCTGTCATCCACGGTGCGTGGGGTCGAGTCGAATTGAAGAACGGCTGACCAGCCGCTCGCCGACCAGACTTCCCGGCTCACCGAGGTTCAGTCTACGGGCGTCAGCTCACCCGCCGTGGGTGGTGCCGCCGGTCTCGCCCGCGGTGTCTGCTGGTGCAGAGAGGCGGGTGGACCGTGGCACGCATGACCGAGACTGACCTCGAACGGCGGATCGCCGAACTCGAAGCCGAGAACGAGGCGCTCCGCTCCGGGGCGGCGACCGTGCCGCTCGCCGCGACCCCGCCGGTCGCACGCGCCCACAAGCGCTCGTGGGCCTGGACCCTGCTCGCCACCGTTCTCATCGTCGTCGGCTCCCTGCTCGCACCCGTCGCGGTGATCGCCAGCTGGGTGAAGGCAGACCTCACCGACACCGACCGGTTCGTCGCGAGCTTCGCGCCGCTCGCCGACGACCCCGCCGTGCAGGAGTACGTGACGGCACAGACGGTCGCGGTCATCAACGAGAACATCGACGTCTCCCAGCTCACCTCCGACGTCTTCGACGGCGTCATCGAGCTCGGCGTCCCGCCGCGCGCCGCCGCCGCCCTCGAGGCGCTGAAGGGCCCCGCGGCATCCGGCCTGCAGTCGCTCATCGAGTCGCAGGTCGGCGCGTTCGTGAGTTCCGACGCCTTCGCCGACGTCTGGGCGACGGCGTTGCGGGTGTCGCACACGCAGCTCGTCGCGACGATGCAGAACGACCCCGACTCGGCGGTCACGGTCGGGCCGAACGGCGAGGTCGGTGTGCAGCTGGGGCCGATCGTGGATGCTGCGAAGCAGGCGCTGCTCGACCGGGGCATCGGTTTCGCCAGCCGGATCCCCGGCGTCGACCGCACCATCGTCGTCGCGCAGTCCGACGCCATCCCGACCGCGCAGGTCGCCTACGGCGTCGCGGTGGGCGCCGGCATCTGGCTGCCGTGGATCTCCATCGGGCTGCTCGCCGTCGGTGTGCTCGTCGCCCGCCGCCGCGCCGTGGCGCTGATCGCCGCGGCGGTGGCGCTCGCGCTGTCGATGGCCGTCGTGATCGTGACCTTCGCGGTGGGCCGCGCCGTGTTCATGACGGCGGTGGGGTCGTCGGGGGTCACCGTCGGGGTGTCCGACGTGATCTTCGAGACGGTGGTCGGCGGGATGCGCGGCACGGCCGTCGCCGTGCTCACGCTCGCGATCGTCGTCGCGATCGTGGGCTGGTTCGCCGGACCCTTCGAGACGCCGCGGAGACTGCGCGGCGTCGCCCGCTCCGCGGCCGCGAGCGTGCGGGAGTTCGCCGAGGAGCGGCGGGTCACCACCGGACGCGTCGGCGAATGGATCTACCGCCAGCGTGTGCTCGTGCGAGCGGCGATCGCGGTGATCGCCTCGCTCGTCGTTGTATTCGTGCGGCCCCTGTCGCCGTCGCTCGTGCTCTGGACCCTCGTTCTCGCCCTGCTCGCGATCGCGATCGTCGAACTCGTGCAGCGGCCGCCCACCGTGGTGGCACTCGACAGGCCCGAGCCGTCCGCACCCGCGCCGGCCGAGTCCGAACCCGCGCCGCTGCAGTAGCCGGCGACAGCACGGCCGGGCGTCGCGGTTCGAACGTTCGGCATTCGGCGGACACTGCGATTAGTGTCTCAGTATGAAAAGCATCAGCTTCGCCGGCGGCACGTTGACGACCGGGGATGCAGTGGCGGCGTCGCTGCTCGACCGCGTGTCGCGGTTGTCGCCCACATCCAACAGCATCACCGTCGACATCCCGGTGCTCGAGCCCGACGACACCGTCAGCACCCACACCATCGTGCTGAGCGCGGCGGTGCAGCTCGACGTCACGTCCACCGGCAGGCAGAGCCCCGGCGACGAGGCCGGGCTCTTCCCCGTTCCGGAGCTTCCCGACGACAACGACCTGATGATCGCGGTCATCCCCTCCGACGACTCCGACGAAGGCGCCGACAACTTCAATCGCGCCATCGCCGACATCGACCTCTCGCTCGACAGCGGTCACGAGAACTGACAATCCCAGAACACCATCCCGTGAGGAACACCGTGGGCAAATTCATCTATGGCACCCCGTCAATCACCGTCGAGTTCGACGACCGCGTACTCGCGCACCTCCAGGTCGTGATCATGGCGAAGCTGCGCCGCGGCGAGAGCTTCACCTTCTCGTGGGACTACTCGTCGAAGCAGGGCGGCGGACACAGCTCGGTCTGGCTGCACCCGGCCATTCCGATGCAGTTCGACTTCGCGGGCAAAAAGGACCCGAGCCTGAACCGCGCCTGGCTCGAAGAACTCGTGCGCCTCGCGAACACCCCCGCGGGGCTCCGGATCGTGCCGGAACCCACCGGCCCCGCACCCGAGGCGGCGGCGGCACCGGTCGGCTGACGGGCCCTGTTCCGACACCCCGTGCCGGGCTCCCGCGCCCGTCGGTTACGTCATGAGTCGGCTCGAGCACTGGTGAACAACCCCAGTTACTAGTGTCGATTGACATGACGCACTCCCGTTTCGACGACATCACCCGTGGTGAGCTCAGTCGCGCCGGCAGCCGGAAGTGGAGTCTGCACCCCGACACGATCGGCGCGTGGGTCGCCGAGATGGACTTCGGCACGTCACCCGCCGTCACCGCGGCCCTGCACCGTGCCATCGACACGGGCGACCTCGGCTACCTCGCCCCCGCGACCACCGCGCAGATGGCGCGGGCGACCGCGGCCTGGCTCGCCAGCGACTGTGGATGGGACATCCCGCCGGAGAACATCCACCCCGTCTCCGACGTGATGTCCGCCCTCGAGGTCGCGATCAGCAAATTCTCGCCCGCGGGCACCGGGGTCATCATCCCCACGCCCGCCTACATGCCCTTCCTCAGCTTCGTCCCCACCCTCGGCCGCGAGGTGTTCGAGGTGCCCGGACAGGTGGCCGACGGCCGCTGGCGCCACGACCTCGCCGCGATCGACGCCGCGTTCCACGCCGGGGCCCGCACGCTCATCCTCTGCAACCCGCAGAACCCCACCGGGACCGCGATCAGCCGCGACGAGCTCGAGGCGATCGCCGAGGTCGTCGAGCGGCACCGGGGGCGGGTCTTCGCCGACGAGATCCACTCGCCGCTGCGCTACGGCGGCATCCCTCACGTTCCCTACGCCTCGATCTCCGCGGCCGCGGCGAACCACACGATCACCGCCACGTCGGCGTCGAAGGCGTGGAACCTCCCCGGCCTCAAGGCCGCGCAGCTGATCACCTCGAACCCCGCCGACGAGGAGCTGTACCAGATCTTCGGATTCGCGGTTCTGCACGGGGCATCGACCCCCGGCGTGATCGCCGCGACCGCCGCCTACACCGACAGTCGCGAGTGGCTCGACGAGGTGACCGACTACCTCGACGGCAACCGCCACGCGCTGCGCGACCTCCTCGCCGAGCATCTCCCCGAGGTGGGATACACGGTTCCGGATGCCACGTACATCGGTTGGCTGGACTGCTCCGCCCTCGGGATAGAGGGCTCTATCGCCGACTTCTTCCGCACCGAGGCGGGAGTCACACTCACCGACGGCGCCCTGTGCGGCCGCGGCTACGAACGGCACGTGCGCATCATCTTCGCTATGCCCCGCCCGATTCTCGAGCAGGCGATCGTCAACATGGCCGACGCGGTGCGTCGATTGAGGGAGACACAGTGACCGACCACGAGGTAGTCGAACCGGAATACGACTGGGAGGGCTACGCCTTCGACACCCGTCAGGTGCACGCGGGGGAGGTCGAAGACCGCACGAGCGGGGCCCGCATCTCGCCGATCGCGATGACGGCGGGCTACCGGTTCGACTCGTTCGACGACGCGCGCGGCCGGTTCTCGGGCGAGAACGACGGCCTCATCTACTCCCGCCAGCGCAACCCCTCCGGCTCGGTCGCCGAGAAGCGCATCGCATCGCTCGAGGGCGGCACGGAGGCCATCGTCGTCGCCTCCGGGCAGGCGGCGATCACCGCCGCGCTGCTCGCGCTCGCCCAGTCGGGCGACCGCATCGTCTCCACCGCGAGCATCTACAGCGGCACCCGCATCCTGTTCGGCCGCAGCTTCGCCCGGTTCGGTGTGAGCGTCGACTACGTCTGGGACGAGTTCGACGACGACGAGTGGGACCGCGCGATCACCCCGCAGACGAAGGCGATCTTCACCGAGACGATCCCGAACCCCAAGAACGACATCGTCGACATCGCGCGCGTCGCCGCGGTGGCCCGCCGCCACGGCATCCCGCTCGTCGTCGACAACACGATCGCGTCGCCCTACCTGATCCGGCCGTTCGAGCACGGCGCAGACATCGTCGTGCACTCCTCGACCAAGTTTCTCAGCGGCCACGGCGCCGCCATCTCGGGAACCATCGTCGACGGCGGCACGTTCGACTGGGCATCCGCGAACCGTCCCTACCCCCTCATCACCGAGCCCGCCGCCGCCGGCCTGCCGTCGATCGCCGAGAAGTTCGGTCCGGTCGCCTACGCGAAGGCGACCCGCGAGGCGGTCGTCAACGACATCGGCCCGGCGCTGTCGCCGTTCAACTCGTTCCTGCTGCACCAGGGCATCGAGACGCTCTCGCTGCGCATGGAGAGGCACCTCGACAGCTCGCTGACGATCGCGCAGTGGCTGACCGGCCATCCGGGTGTGGAGTCTGTCGACTACGCCGGACTGCCCGGCAACCCCCGGTTCGAGCTCGCGCAGAGCCTCTACGGCGGGCGCAGCGGATCGGTGTTCTCGGTGACGGTGCGCGGGGGAGAGGCCGGGGCCGCGCGCTTCCTCGACCGGTTGCGTGTGATCAGCCGGATGACCAACATCGGCGACACGCGCTCGATGGCGCTGCACCCCGCGACGACGACGCACATCTCGTTCAGCCAGGACCTGCGCGACCGGCTCGGCATCGCGCCGGGCCTCATCCGCCTGTCGATCGGCATCGAAGACGTGAACGACCTCGTCGCCGATCTGGATCGCGCGCTCTCCGCGAACTGACGCGACCCGGCGTGGGCGGGGGCCCGCGGGTAGAATCGTGGGGTGACAGACACGACTTCGACGATTCGCACGGGCGCCTTCAGCGACGCCGAGCTGCGCGACATCCGGGCCGACTTCGCCATCCTCGGCACGGTCGTGAACGAGTCGCCGCTCGTCTACCTCGACTCCGGCGCGACGTCGCAGAAACCCCGGCAGGTTCTCGACGCCGAACGCTACTTCTACGAGCACGACAACGCGGCCGTGCACCGCGGCGCCCACACCCTCGCGGCGCTGGCCACCGAGTCGTTCGAGGATGCGCGGTCGGTGCTCGCCCGCTTCGTCGGGGCGGCAGACGACGAGATCGTCTGGACCTCGAACGCCACCGAGGGCATCAACCTCGTCGCCTACGCGATCTCGAACGCGAGCCTCGGCCGCGGGGGCGAGAGCGCCCTGCGTGTGGGGCCGGGCGACGAGATCGTCGTCACCGAGATGGAGCACCACGCCAACCTCATCCCCTGGCAGGAGCTCGCGGCGCGCACCGGCGCGACGCTGCGCTACATCCCGATCCTCGACGACGGGTCGCTCGACCTCGAGCAGCTCGACTCCATCGTCACCGAGCGCACCCGCGTGCTCGCCTTCACCCACGTCTCGAACGTGCTCGGCATCGTCAACCCGGTCGAGCTGCTGGTCGCCCGCGCCCGCCAGGTCGGGGCCGTCACCGTGCTCGACGCCTGCCAGTCGGCGCCGCACATGGCGCTCGACCTGAGGGCGCTCGGAGTCGACTTCGCCGTGTTCTCCGGCCACAAGATGCTCGGCCCCACCGGCATCGGGGTGCTCTACGGCCGCAGCGAGCTGCTCAACGCCCTTCCCCCGTTCCTCACCGGCGGCTCGATGATCACCACCGTCACCATGGAGTCGGCGCAGTACATGCCGGCCCCGCAGCGTTTCGAGGCGGGCACCCAGCGGGTGGCTCAGACCGTGGGCCTCGCTGCCGCGGTGCGCTACCTCGAGGCGATAGGCATGAACCGCATCGCCGAGCACGAGGCCGAGCTCGGTGAGCGTCTCGTCGCGGGCCTCGCCGCACTTCCCGGGGTGACCGTGCTCGGCCAGCCGGCCGGCTCGCCCCGCGTGGGCCTCGCGAGCTTCGACCTCGCCGGCGTGCACTCGCACGACGTCGGCCAGTTTCTCGACGACCGCGGCATCGCCGTGCGCGTGGGCCACCACTGCGCGCAGCCGCTGCACCGCCGGTTCGGGGTCACCTCGTCGACCCGGGCGAGCGCCTACCTCTACTCGACGGCCGACGAGATCGACCAGGTCGTCGACGGTGTGAAAGACGCCGCCACCTTCTTCGGAGTGACACGATGAGCTCGACAGAACTTCAAGCCCTCTACCAAGAGCTGATCCTCGACCACTCCCGCAAGCCGCAGGGATTCGGCCTGAAAGACGGCGCGGCGGCGCAGTCGCACCAGGTGAACCCCACCTGCGGCGACGAGATCACCCTGCAGCTGCACGTCGAGCCCGGCACCGAACTCGTCACCGCGGTGACCTGGGAGGGCCACGGCTGCGCCATCTCCCAGGCGTCGGCGTCGCTCTTCACCGAGATGGCGGTCGGCCTCCCGCTCACCGACCTGCAGGGGCGCATCGACCTCTTCCGCACCGCGATGCGCTCGCGCGGGGCCATCGAACCCGACGAGGAGCTGCTCGGCGACGCCGCAGCACTCGGCGGAGTTTCGAAATACATCGCGCGGGTCAAGTGCGCGATGCTCGCCTGGGTCGCGGCCGAACACGCCATCGCGCAGGTCAACGCCGCGCGCTGAGCCATCCCCCAATCTGGCCGCACTCGGTCTGGGGGAAGCGAATTGAGAAGGAGTCGCATACGCTCGAGGAGGTAGCGCGGCCACAATGGTCGCCGCCCCGAGCATTGTGAGCATCCCGTCGCCGACATCCAGTACCGCCAGTCCGAGATCATCAACTTCCGCGAGGCTGGTGCTGATTTTCGCTGGATCGATGTCAAAGAGTTTGTGCTCGACCGCGGGCTGAAAGGCAAGGCGGCGCTCGCCGCGGTTCTCGCGAACCCGTGGTACGACGACGACTACGCGAGCCCCTCGGGCACACTCCCCGACCCGTCGAGAGGCATCCACGGCCCCTACACGCTCTCGAAAATCGGCCTCGACTCGTTCGAGCGTGTATCGGTGCGGGCCTGCCGCGACGCCGTGCGAGCGTGGGCGTCGCTGCGCGGAGACCTCGCGCCCCAGTTCACCGCGAAATACGAAGAACTGCTCCACCGTCACCTCGCCGGCGCCACAACGGTCTTCCGCCTCGCGAACATCGGGCCGGAGTCCGAGCACCAGTGGGGCCGGCACATCGGCGAGTTCGGCTTTCTCGAGTTCGTGATCGTGGCTCCTGGCGATGGCAGGGTGTCGCTGCTCGTCGCCAGCGACGACTGACCACGGCCGGCCGCTCACCCCGGGCGGGTGATGAGGCCCTGACGGGGCGCCTCTAGCTTCGGCAAATGGAGGACCCCCCGAACTCCGCGCCGCCGGAGCGCGTTCTATGACCGCCGTGCAGTGGAAGACCGCGGCATCCGCCCCGCTCTTTGTGCTCGGGGTCAGCTTCATCGTCTCCTACTCGGTGCTCGTGCTCGTCGAGGGGCTGCCCACGTGGATCGTCGTGCTGCTGCTGGCCGATATCGCGCTCACCTGGGTGGTCTTCGTGGTCGACTACCTGGTGAGACTGGTGCGGGCGGGCAAGGGCAACCGGCGGCGCTTTGTGGCCCGGCACCCGAACGAGCTGCTCTCGGTGTTCTTTCCGCTATTCCGCGCGTTCTGGGTGCTCGGTCTGATGCGCGGGGTCGGCTACTTCCGGGAACGCACGGGCGCCGCGGTGCGTGCCCAGGTCGTGAGCTACGCGCTCGCCTACGCCGTGATGTTCGTCTACCTGCTCGCCCTCGCCGCATACCAAGCGGAGCGCTACGCGCCCGGCGCGACGATCACGACGTTCGGCGACTCGGTCTGGTGGGCCTGCGTGACGATCGCCACGGTCGGCTACGGCGACACCTACCCGGTGACGACCCTCGGCCGGATGTACGCGATCATGCTGATGGCCGGCGGGGTCGTCATCGTCGGAACGAGCTCGGCGATCGTGTTCTCGTACATCAGCGACCGGGTGCGAGCCTTCCGCGACGACGAGCACGCCAAGCCGCATGGACGGCCGGGCCGAGACAAGCAGACCGGGCCGGACGGCACCCCCTAGCTCAGTACCTGTTTCCCAGCGCCTTGTTCTTGAGCGCGTCGAACTCGCCCGCCGAGATGACCCCGGCGTCGAGCAGCTCCTTCGCGTGGCTGATCTCGCCCGCCGGGTTCGCCATGGGGGGAGCGGGTGCGTAGGTCTCGGCGGGAGGCCGGTCGCCGTGCTCGATGCTCTCGAGCCGGTCGACCATGCCCCGTCCGCGGGCGATGACGTAGACCAGCACCGTCAAGAACGGAACGAAGATCAGGAAGATCAGCCACACCGCCTTCGCCCAGCCGTTCAGCTTGTGGTCGCGGAAGATGTCGGCGAGCACGCCGATGATCGCGAAGAGGTAGGCGACGAAGGCGAACCCCCAGAAGAAGAACACGGCGATGTTCCAGATTGCGTCCCATGCGCTGTCCATGACGGTGCCTCCTAGATGCCGAGCAGTTTGGCTTTGGCCGCCGCAAACTCGGCGTCGTCGATGAGCCCCGCCTGGTTCATCTGCCCGAGCTTCGCCAGCTGGGTGAGCAGGTCGTCCTCGGCGGGTGGCGGTGGAGGCGGCGGCGGGGCGCTCTGCTGGGCCTGGTAGGCCGCGGCCTGGGCCTCCATCTGCTCCTGCTCGGCGGCTTCGTCGGCCCTGTTCTGCTGGTGACGGGCGACACCGCCTGCCACGGCGGTCGCCGTTCCCGCGACAACGGCGGTGCGGGCCATCGTGCCGATGAGCCCCGGCCGTCCCATTCTGCGTCGTAACATCGTCGTTCTCCCTACTTGTCGAGCTCGGCCACGGCGGCGAGCACTTCGTCGACGACGAGCCCGGGCACGCGCACGCTGTCGATCAGAATTCCCTCGGCCTCGACGATCGCGTCGCGCAGAGGTTTCATCCAGGTGTGTTCGAAGACGAGGATCGCCGCCGAGCTGTTCGAGTCGAGGCCGGATGCGAGTTCGGCAACGTCGTCCTCGGAGATGAGCTCGTCGAAGCGTTCGATCAGCTCGGTGAGCGCCGACGCGTCGCTGTTCTGACCGAGTTCGTCGAACTCGGTGTAGGAGACGTCGCCGTTCTCGTCGACGCTGACGAACAGGCCGTCGATGATCGTGATGGTGTCGTTCTCGACGACTTTCGCCAGCTCGGGCAGGATGCGCCCGGTGAAGCGGTTGCCGGGAAACACGAGGGTGAGGATTTCGATGGGTGCCAACGGCATGGGGTCCTCCAGAGTGTCGATTGAGAGCAGTTTTCGGCACCGGAGGGTGCGGCAGAAGACCCGAAACGGGCGATAACGATCGAGCGGATGCCTCGCGCGGCCTTTTCCGCCGTCTGAGCCGCCGCACAGCCCGACGATCCGGACAAGAAAAGACGGTAGCGGGCGAGAACCGCCGGCGATGCGAGGACGGAGGCACTGGCGGCCTCGTGCTCGCATCGTGCGTCTCCCGCCGGCCCCGACCTTTTCTGATAGCGATTTCACAAATTGTCGCAAGTGTGCTTTGATATCGGTATCAAGGCGTGTCGAACCTGACGGCCGCACTCCACGATGACGAGGATGAGCAATGAGCGGTCGACTGCGCTGGGGCAATGCCTCGGTCACCATCGAGATCGAACTGCCCGCGCAGAGCGCACCTCGACTGGCCGCGATCAGCATTGGCGATTTCTCGCTCGAGATGCCGCCCGGACTGCCGTTGATTGAAATTCTCACCATTGCCAACGGGCACGCGCTCGCCAACGACCGCCTCGTGCACACAGTGCTCGGTGAGGAGTCGCGCTATGTGTCGCACAATGAGAATTTCGACGGCCGCCTGCACACACTCGAGCTGACGGTTCGCCACGAAGCGACCGGCGTGCTCTCCACCATCCACCTGTCGACCATCGGAAGCGAACCCGCGATCCATTCCACCGTCACCGTTCGCAACGACGGGTCACAACCGGTTGTGCTGCGATCCGTGCCGTCGTGGTCGAGCTATCTGGGCCGCCCGCAGGTCTCGGGCGAAAAGGCGGGTACGGGCGTGGACGCCGGCGTGGGCATCGACGGCTGGCAGCTCGTTCGCGGACAGAGCGACTGGCTCGGCGAGGGGCGCTGGACCAGCGAAGTCTTGCGGGGCTTTCAGTTTCCCCGACTCGCCGAGTCGCTCACAAACCACAATCCGCGGGGCGGACTGTCGGCCACCTCCACCGGAACCTGGTCGACGGGCCACCACCTGCCGGTGGCTGGGCTAGTCTCCGCCGAGTTTCCGGCGGCCTGGGCGTGGCAGATCGAGCACAACGGCCCGTGGCGTTGGGAAGTCGGCGAGGACACCGCCGACGGGTACTTCTCGCTCGCCGGGCCGACCGAGCAGGATCATCAGTGGCTCACTGTGCTCAAGCCGGGCGAAGAATTCGAATCCGTACCGGTCACGGTCGCATTCGCAAGCGATTTCACAGCGGCGGTCGCGGCCCTGACCGGGTACCGGCGTGCCGCGCGACGGCCACACCCCGACAACGCCGCCATGACAGTGGTGTTCAACGACTACATGAACACGCTCGACGGCGATCCGACCACGGAGAAACTTCTCCCGCTCATCGATGCGGCAGCAGCGGTCGGCGCGGAGGTGTTCTGCATAGACGCCGGCTGGTACGACGACAGCGGCGACTGGTGGGACACCGTGGGGGAGTGGACGCCGTCTCGCACGCGCTTCCCCGGCGGTCTAGGGGAGGTGATCGAGCGCATTCGCAGCGTGGGCATGACACCAGGTCTCTGGCTTGAACCGGAGGTCATCGGTGTGAACAGCCCGATTGCCGAACTGCTCCCCGACGAGGCGTTCTTTATGCGGAGCGGGCAGCGAATCGTCGAACATCGACGCTTCCATCTGGATCTGCGCCACCCGGCCGCCCGTGCGCACCTCGACTCGGTCGTGGACCGGCTCGTCGACGATTTCGGAATCGGGTTCTTCAAACTCGACTACAACATCAATCCGGGATCGGGCACCGACGTCGGCTCGCACAGTATCGGCGACGGTCTGCTCGGGCACAATCGAGCGCACCTGGCCTGGCTCGACAGCGTGCTCGACCGGCACCCGAACCTCGTGCTGGAAAACTGCGGGTCCGGTGCGATGCGTTCCGACTTCGCTCTGCTCTCCCGGTTGCAGATGCAATCGACTTCCGACCAGCAGGACTACCTGAAGTATCCGCCCCTCGCGGCGGCGGCCCCCGTGATGATGCTGCCGGAGCAAGCGGCGAGCTGGGCCTACCCTCAGCCCGAGATGAGCGAGGAAGAGGTCGCGTTCTGCCTGTCCACCGGGCTGCTCGGCAGGTATTACCTGTCCGGCTATCTCAACCGTATGACTCCCGCGCAACTCGACCTCGTCAGCGAGGCGGTCGCAGCGGCCAAGGTTCTGCGCGGCTCGATCGCCCGGTCGATTCCGTTCTGGCCGCTCGGCCTCCCGGACTGGGAGTCCGACTGGGTCGCTCTCGGACTGGCCACTCCCGACGCGACTTTCATCACAGTGTGGAACCGCAACCCGGGGTCGCCTGATGTCACCCTCGACCTCGGCGGCGCGCTCGCCGGGGCCGATACATCCACAGTCTTTCCGTCGTCCCTCGCAGCGTGGAACACGCGGCTGGACCCGGAAACCGGAACACTCCGCATTCACAACTCCTCGGGAGTCGTGAGCGCTCGCGTGTTTCAGCTCGAGGCCGTCGTCGATCGACGGACGCACCGCGCAATCGCACCACATCCCACCATCCTGTAGCGCGCTAGCGTTACTCACGCAAATAAGGAGAGCAATTCAATGAAGAACGCTTGGAAGGGCGCGGCCGCACTCACTGCCGCCGCGGCCCTCATCCTGACCGGTTGCAGCGACCCCGGAGCGGGCGGCAGCGACGGCGGACCCGTGACGTGGCCCGAGCAAGACGCCGACCTCGCCGGCACGACCCTCACCATCTGGGCGGCGACCAACTCGAACAAGGTTCCCGACAGCGTGATCGCCGGCTTCGAGAAGTCGACCGGGGCCGAAGTCAAGGTCGTCACGATCCCCGACCCCTACGAGCAGGGCATCCAGACCAAGGTCGCCACCGGCGACAAGCCCGATCTCGCCTTCTGGCAGCCGACCGCGTCGCAACTGACCGCGATCAACGCCAAGACGAACCTCCAGCCGCTCGACGACGCGCCGTGGCTCGACAGCTACAGCGGCAATCTCGCAGACATCACCGGGCTGCTCGACGACACCCGCTATGCGGCTCTCGTGTCGAGCCCCGCCGTCATCGGCGTCTACTACAACAAAGACGTGTTCGCGGCCGCCGGGATCACCGAGCACCCCGCGAACTGGGACGAGTTCATCGCCGACGCCCAGACGATCAAGGCCGCCGGCGTCGATCCGTTCTACGAGATGGGCGACCCGGGTTGGGCGACGCAGTGGTGGGTTCAGGTTCAGCTCGCGGATGCCGCGAAAGACGGCCTCTGGGACAGGGTGAACGCCAACGAGGAGAAGTTCACCGACCCGACGATCCAGGGCGCCATCGACGGCTACGAGTCGCTGATCGACGACGGCCTGTTCAACGCCGACATCAAGACCTCGACCTTCGCCGACCAGGGTGACGCGCTGCTCGCCGGCGAGGCGGGGATGGTCGTGCAGGTCAACTCGTACTTCAGCCAGCTGCAGTCGGTCGCCAGCACCGAGGAGCTCGACGCGAAGATCGGCTTCTTCCCGATCTCGCCGACCGGCAACGTCGGAACCTTCATCCCCGACCAGAGCAACGCGCTCGTGGCCTTCAAGACCGGCGACAGCAAGCGCGAGGCCGCCTCGCGCCAGCTTCTCTCTTACTGGCTCGGCGACGGCTACGCCGATTTCGTCGAGGCCCAGTCGACGGTCTCGATCATCGACGGAGTCGACACTCCGAGCGGCGTGCCGCAGGCTCTCCTCGACGTCGCCGCTTCGGTCGACGGCTCGGTCGGCTCGATGCAGGCCCTCGCGGTCGCGAATCCCGACCTGTATCTGAACCTCGGCAAGCTGATCCAGGGCACCATGACGGCCACCGAGGTCGCCGAGGCGACGCAGGACCAGTTCGCACAGCTCGCCAAGGCCCAGGGCGTGGCCGGCTTCTAGCCGAACGCACGGGCGGGTGGCCGCGAGTGGCTGCCCGCCCCCGCAAACTCGAGAGGCACACCATGCAATCACCGACCTCGACGTCAACGACGGGGCTGCGACGACCGCACCTGTCTGGCGGCACTCGCTCCCGGCAGAATCATCCGGCCTGGTTCCTGATACCGGCGTTGGTGATCCTCGTTGTGTTCTTCTTCGTGCCGACGATCTTCAACTTCGTCTACGCGTTCACCGACTGGTCGAGCTTCAAGACCGAGATCAATTTCGTCGGTTTCGACAACTTCTCCGCCCTCTTCAGCAGCGGCACGCTGCTCGCCGACCTGCGCATCACGCTCGTCTACGCTGTGCTGGTCGCCATCCTGCAGAATCTCTTCGGACTGGTTCTCGCCCTGGTGCTCGAACGCGACACCCGCGTCAACCGCGCGGCGCGCGTCGCGTTCTTCGTTCCCGTCGTGATGTCGGCTCTGGCCGTCGGCTACATCTTCCAGGCGCTGCTGAAGCCCGAGGGCGGGCTGAACCAGATCCTGGGAGCCGTCACCGGGCAGGAGGTGTCGATCGCCTGGCTGGGGAGCACCACCTGGACGATCCTCGTGCTCGCCATCATCCATTCGTGGAAATGGATGGGACTCTCGATGCTCATCTACCTCGCGGGACTCAAGACCATCAGCGAGGACATCCTCGAAGCCGCCCGCCTCGACGGCGCCTCGTGGTGGCAGACATTCACCTCGATCCGCTTTCCGTTGCTCGCTCCCGCAGTCACCTTCAATGTGGCGACTGCCCTGCTCGGTTCGATGAACGGATTCGACATCGTGCAGGCCACCACTGGTGGCGGCCCGGGCGGAAGCACCGAGCTGCTGAACATCTTCATCTTCCGAACCTTCGGCCAGGGCCTCTTCGCCCAGGCCACCACGATGAGCCTCGTGCTCTTCCTGCTCGTGTTGGTCCTCGCCTTCCCCGTGATCCGGTACCTGCGCAAGAGAGAAGAAGTACTGTGACGACAACCACGATCCGTCGCCGTCCCAATCCGGTTCGGTTCATCCAACCCGCCGTCGCCATCGGCTTGGCCGTCACTCTCTTAGGGGTGCCGTTCTGGCTCGTGGTCGTCACCGCCGGCAAGAATCAGGCCGAGGCGTTCAACCCGAGTCTCGCGTTGCCGACCGAGTGGCAGCTCTGGGAGAACTTCGCTCAAGTGTTCGCCGACGGCCGGATGGTGCCGGCGTTCTTCGGAAGCCTGCTTGTGATGGTGCCCGCCGTTCTCGGGGTGCTCATCTGCGGCTCGATGGCATCGTGGATCCTCGCTCGGCGCAAGAGCCGCACCGTCGCCTTCCTGTACGCCCTCGCGATCAGTGGGATAGTGCTGCCGCCGGCCGTCGTCACGATCGTGCTGCTTCTGCGTCAGCTCGGGCTCGCTGGAACCGCCATCGGGATGATCGGGGTCTACATGGGCATGTACATGTCGACTGTGATCTTCTTCGTGACCGGTTTTGTGCGCACCATTCCGGTGGAACTCGAAGAAGCCGCCCGAGTCGATGGCGCTGGACCGGTCAAGATCTTCTTCCGAATCATCCTGCCCCTCCTCGGACCGACCCTCGCGACCGCCACGATCCTCATCTGCCTGTACATCTGGAACGACGTGTTCTACGCGTTGTTCGTAGTGGGAGGTCGACTCGACACTCTGCCGCTCAACCTCTACCAGGTGGCCAGCGCCGGACTCTATCTGCAGAACTGGCACTTGATCTTCGCGTACATCATTCTGATGAGCCTGCCGCTGCTGATCACCTTTATGGTGCTGCAGCGCAAGATCATCTCCGGTGTCACGAGCGGCGCCGTCAAGTGACCCCGTCTGATGTCGACGCGCTGCGCGCTCGGTGGGCGAAGATATGCTGAGACCGATGTCTGACGCCGCCGCCAAACCCGCAGTGATCGCGGATGTCGCGCGGGTCGCCGGGGTGTCTGTGCCCACGGTCTCGCGAGTGCTCACGGGAGCCGCGCGGGTGAGCGACGAGAAACGCTCCCGAGTGCTGAAGGCTATCGACGAACTCAATTTTCGACCGTCGGCGGCGGCCCGCGCGCTTGTCGCCCGTCAACCTCGACTGATCGCCGTGCTGGCGGGCGACACGTCGCACTACGGCTACGCGGAGACGATCCGTGGCATCGAAGAACAGGCACGCGCGGCCGGCTTTATGGTCACGATCACGGTCGTGGAGTCGAGCGATGACGACAGCGTCGACGCCGCTGTCTCCCTAGTGCTCAACCAGCCCATCGCCGGGGTGATCGTTCTCAAGTTCGATCCTCCGGGAGTCGCCGCGCTGCACAGGCTCCCCAAAGGCATCCCCACCGTGTCGATTTCCGGAGTGCGCGAGGTCGGGGTCCCGCAAGCGGTACTCGACGAGGCCGCCGCGGCCGAGGAGCTCATCGACTACCTCTTAGACCTCGGTCACTCGACCGTGCATCACGTGCGGGTTCCGCCGTCGCGCAAGGAAGACGGCCGCACGACCGGATGGCGGCGCGCGCTCGTCAAACGCGGTGCGCCGGTGCCCGCGATCATCGACGCATCGTGGGAACCCGAATCGGGGCAGGAGATCGGTGCGGCAATCGGTTTGCGAGACGATGTCACCGCGATATTCTGCGGAAATGACGAAGTAGCGATGGGCGTGATGAGCGGTCTCCGTCAGTCGGGCAAACGGATTCCCGCCGACGTGAGCGTTGTCGGGTTCGACGACCACCCGCTCGCCGCCATGTGGTACCCGGCGCTGACGACGGTAGATCAGGACTTCGCCGGGCTGGGAGCCCGGGCCTACGGCTTGCTTCAGGCTCAGGTCGAGGGGCAGAAGGTGCGCAAGTTCTCCTCCGAGCGGCCTCGCGTTGTCATAAGGGATAGCGCGGCGCCTCCGACGGTGTAACCTCAGCCCTCCATCCGCCGCCCGTCGGCCAGCCGCACCACGATCGCGCCGGGAGGTCGCAGACCGGGGTCGTGGGTCGCCTGCACGATCGCCGCGCCGCGCGCGAGTTCACGCTCGAGGGCCCGGTCGATGAGAGCCTGGGCGGCGGTGTCGACGCCCGCGGCGGGCTCGTCGAGCAGCAGGAGCGTCGCGCGCCGCGCCAGCCCCTGGGCCACCAGCGCGCGCTGACGTTGCCCGCCGGAGAGCTCGCCGAGAGACCTGCGGGCCAGGTCGGCGATGTCGAGCGCCTCGAGGCTCTCGTCGACGATCGCCCGGTCGTCGCGGGTGAGGCGGCCGAGCGCCCCGCGCGCGCCCCACCTGCCCATCGACACGGCATCGCGCACGGTGAGCGGCAGGCGTTCGGTGACCGCGCTGCGCTGCACCACGAACGACACCGACCCGCCCGCCGCCGCCTCCCTGGTTCCCGTGCTGACCGGATGGGTGCCGGCGAGCACGCTGAGCAGCGTCGACTTTCCGCTTCCGTTGGCGCCGACGAGCAGGGTCATCGAGCCGCGAGCGACGTCGAGGTCGATGCCGCGCAGTGCCGGGTGGCCGTTGTGGTGGGCGGTCACCGAGGCGAGGCGCACCTCGAACGGGAAGGACGGGAGGGCGGCGACTGGCGAAGGCATGTCCTAATCATAATGAGAATCAAAATCATGTAGGGTCGCTTCTCGTGTCCATCTTCTTCACCCCCTTCGCCGCCGATTTCATGCTGCGCGCCCTCGGCGGCGGCGTGCTCGTCGCCGCTCTCTGCGGAATCGTCGGCACCTGGGTCGTCATCCGCGGCATGGCCTTCCTCGGCGAGGCCATGGCGCACGGCCTCCTGCCCGGCGTCGCCGCCGCGGCCCTGCTCGGCCTGCCGCCCGTTCTCGGCGCCGCCGTCAGCGCGAGCATCATGACCGCGGGGGTCGGCCTCGTCTCACGCCGCGCCCGGCTCACCCAGGACACCTCGATCGGCCTGCTCTACGTCGCGATGCTCAGCATCGGCGTCATCATCGTGTCGCGGTCGCGGTCGTTCGCGACCGACCTCACCGCGATCCTCTTCGGCGACGTGCTCGCCATCCGCGGCTCCGACCTCGTCTTCCTCGCACTCGCCCTCGTCGCGACGCTCGCGCTGACCGCCGTGTTCCACCGGCCCTTCGTGGCGCTCGCCTTCGACCCGCGGGTCGCCCAGACCCTCGGGCTGCGGCCCCGGCTCGCGCAGGTCGTGCTCGTCGGGCTCGTCACCCTCGTCGTCGTCGCCTCCTACCAGGCCGTCGGCAGCCTGCTCGTGGTCGGGCTCCTGCTCGCCCCCGCGGTCGCCGCCGGCCACTGGACCCGACGAATCCCGAGCACCATGGCGCTCGCGGTCGCGTTCGGAACCGCCGCCGTCGTCGCCGGACTGCTCGTGTCGTGGCACGCCTCCACCGCGGCGGGAGCGAGCATCGCCGCCTGCTCCGTGGCGCTCGCCGCCGCATCCGCCGCCGCCCGCTCGATCGCGACCCGCCCGCGCCGACCCGCGCTCGACGCACCCGCCGACTCCGCCACCCGGACCACCCGCCACAGAGAGACCTCCCCCGCATGAAGACCGCGCGTATACCGAGCACGACTGCGGCACTCGCCGCCGCCGCGCTGCTCACACTCACCGCCTGTTCGAGCGCGGCGCCCACCGCCGCCGACGACGACTCCGCGACGGGCCACGGCTACGTCGAGGGTGCGAGCGAGATGCAAGAACCCCAGCTGCGCCTCGCCACGATCGACGGCGCGGGCGGGCTCGCCTCGTTCGACCTCGTGTCGGGCGAGACGGCGGAGCTCGCCACGGTCGCGGGCGAGACGTCGCTCACGACCGACGGCCGTTACCTGTTCGCCGCAGACGCGCACACGGGCGGCGTGCGCATCGTCGACGCGGGGGCCTGGACGGTTCCGCACGGCGACCACTCGCACTACTACCTGGCCGAGCCGCGCATCGTCGGCGACGTCGACGGCGGCGCCGACGCCGGCGCGGCCCGCATCTCGGCGGGCACCGTCGCGACCGCGATCTGGTTCGGCGACACGGGCACCGGCATCGTGCTCGACGTCGACGCCCTGGCGCACGGCGAGCTGACCGAGCTCGGCCGCGTCGAGACCACCCCGCACGACGGTGTTCTCGTGCCCCTCGGCCGACACCTCGTCGGCAGCGTCGCCGCGGCACAGGGCGAGCCCGCGTCGTCGCTGCGCGTCTACGGCCTCGACGGCGACACCGTCGGGGGCGCGGCCGTCGACTGCAACAACGCGCGCGGATCGGCGACGACACGGGTCGGCGTCGTCGTCGGCTGTGCGGATGGCGCCGTACTCGCCACCGAGACCGCCGAGGGCGCCGTCGCCTTCGAGACGATCGCCTACCCGGCCGGCACCCCCGCCGGCGACGTGGCGACCGCCTTCTCCGGCCGACCGGGCCGACCCGCGGTGGCCGCGATCGCCGGCACCCGCGGGGCCTGGCTGCTCGACAGCCGGGCGAGAACACTCGCCCTCGTCGCGACCCCCGAACCGCTGCTGCGGGTGTCGGCCGTGGGCGACGCCGACGGCCTGATCGTCGCGGTCGGGGCATCCGGCCGGCTGCTCGTGCTCTCGCCCGACGGACCGCTCGCCCAGACCGAGCCCCTCCTCGCGGCCGACATCGTCGACGGCGTGCTCGCCGAGGGTGTCTCGGTCGAGGTCGACATCGCACGGGCCTACGTGAACTCGCCGTCGGCCGGTGTCGTCTACGAGATCGACTACGCCGACGACGCCAGGGTCGCTCGCACGCTCGACGTGCCCGGCGACGCCGCACAGATGGTCGAGACGGGACGATGAGCGCGACCGCCCGCACCCGACTCGCCGCCGCGGCCGTCGCCCTCTCCATCGCCGCCGGCGTCGCGGGATGCTCCGCGCCCGCCACGGCCGACGGCCCGCTCGTCGTGGTCACCACCAACATCCTCGGCGACGTCGTCGAGCGCGTCGTCGGCGGCCAGGCCCGCGTCGTCACGCTGATGCCCCCGAACGCCGACCCGCACTCGTTCGAGATCTCGGCGAAGGAGGCGGCGCTGATCCTCGACGCCGACATCGTCGTGTCGAACGGGCTCGGCCTCGAAGAAGGACTCCAACGGCACGTGGATGCGGCAGCGGCCGCCGGGATCCCGATCGTCGCGGCCGGCGAGCTGGTCGACCCGCTCGAGTACTCCGCCGGCGACGCGCAGGGAACCGTCGACCCCCACTTCTGGACCGACCCGCGGCGCATGATCGACGTCGTCGACGGCCTCGAGCGCGAGTTCGCGGTCGCCATCGACGGGATCGACGTCGACGAGCTGGCGCAGACATCCGCGGCCTACCGTTCAGAACTCGTCGCCCTCGATGCGCAGATGTCCGCGGCGTTCGCGGCCATACCGGCGGAGCGGCGCGCGCTCGTCACCAACCACCACGTGTTCGGGTACCTCGCCGACCGCTTCGACTTTCGCATCATCGGGGCCGTGATCCCGAGCGGCACCACCCTCGCGGCGCCGAGCGCCTCCGACCTCGACGGCCTCACCTCGGCGATCGAGGAGGCGGGGGTCGCCACGATCTTCGCCGACTCGTCGCAGCCCGACCGGCTCGTGCAGGTTCTCGCCGACGAGGCCGACATCGACGTCGCGGTCGTCGCGCTCTTCACCGAATCGCTCTCCGCGCCCGGGGAGGGCGCCGAGACCTACATCGAAATGATGCGCTCGAACGAGCAGCTCATTGCAACCGGCCTGTCACCGTGACCGGCTTCCACCCCAGAAAGGTACACATGATCCAGCGACACCACCGGGCACTGGCGGGCATGGCACTCGCCGCCACCGCCGCTCTCGGACTCACCGCCTGCGCGTCGGCGGGAGGCCCGGCACCGGCCGAGGACTCCGCCTCGAACACCGTCGACGCGGCACAGCCCCGCGTCGCCCTCACCTACGACGGCGGTGTGTACGTGCTCGACGGCACCACACTCGAGACCCTCGCCGACATCGACCTGGCCGGCTTCAACCGCCTCAACTCGGCCGGAGACGGGCGCCACGTTCTCGTCTCCACCGGCGAGGGCTTCACGGCGCTCGACACCGGCGCGTTCACCTCGCCTGACGGCGACCACTTCGCCGGCGACCCCGAGCTCACCGACCTGGTCTTCGACGCGCCGACCCCGGGCCACGTCGTGCGCCACGGCGACAAGACGATCCTGTTCTCCGACGGCACGGGCGACACGACGGTCTTCGAGACCGCCGACCTGCTCGAAGCCGACGGCACGCTGCCCGAGACCACCACGACCGGCTCGCCCGAGGCGCACCACGGCGTCTCGATCGTGCTCGACGACGGCACCCTGCTGACCACCATCGGAACCCCCGATTCGCGCACCGGCGTGCGCGTGCTCGACCCGAGCGGCGACGAGATCGCCCGCAACGAGGAATGCCCCTCGGTGCACGGCGAGGGAACCACCGCCGGCGAGGTAGCGGTCTTCGGATGCAGCGACGGCGTTCTGGTCTACGAGGCGGGCGAGTTCACCAAGATCACCGCGCCCGACGCCTACGGCCGCACCGGCAACCAGTACGTCACCGACAGCTCGAGCATCGCCGTCGGCGACTACAACAGCAACCCCGACTCCGAGGGCTACGAGCTCACGCAGCTGACCCTCGTCGACACCGTCGCGAAGACGTCGACCGTCGTGACGCTGCCCGACGGCATCAGCTACACCTGGCGCGGTGTGGCGCGCGGACCGAACGACGAGACGCTGCTCCTCGGCACCGACGGAGCGCTGCACGTGCTCGACTCGGAGACCGGCGAGGTCACCGCCTCCTACCCGGTGATCGACCCGTGGGAGGGCCCCGCCGAATGGCAGGACGCCCACCCCGCCCTCGTCGTACTGGGCGACACCGCCTACGTGACCGACCCCGCGACGAAGTCGATCCACGCGGTCGACATCGCCACGGGTGCCGTGGGCGCATCCGCAGAACTGCCCGCTGCCCCGAACGAGATCGCGGCCGTCACCGGCTAGCGCCAGCGAGGCGCGCCCGCGTGGGTTCCGCGCGGGCGCGCCGTCGCGCCGATCTGCGTCGAATGGGGCACTCGTGCGACCGGGGTGCCCCAGACGGCGCAGATCGTGGGCGGCAACCTCGTCTAGTTGCGCTCGTAGGCCGACCGCAGCCAGCCGAGCAACTCGTCGTCGACCTCGTCGGCGCTCGCGAGATTGACCCTGTGCGAGCACATCTGGTTGCCGGTCAGCAGCCGCTCGGTCGTCGGGTGATCACGCAGCTGCAGCCCGAGCTGGAGGCGTTTCGCGCTGGGCACCTCGACGAGTGCGAACTGCTTCGAGCGCCGCAGCGAGACTCCCGTCTTCTTGGGCACGATCTCGACGTCGTCTCCGAGGGCGGATGCCGCGGCGACCAGCCGGTCGTAGGCGGGACGCAGCCCGGCCTTCGCCCCCGCGAACTGGCCGTCGACCAGATCGGCGTCGGCGTCGGACGCGCCCCGCGACCGGTACTGCAGCGCGATGCCGTTGGCGAAGCCGTGGCTCACCGAGTGCTCGTTCTTGAGGTAGTCCATGAGCTCGGTGTGCTTCTCCAGCCCGGTCGCCTCGAGCACCTCGAACCACTGGGGCATCGATCGTCCGGTCTTCTCCTGGAGGTTCGAGAACGGGTCGCTCATGTCGGCTCCTCTGTCGCGTGGTCTGGGGCGATGCGACCACGCTGGCACCGTCGACCTCTCGCCGTCAACGGTCGTCAGGCGAGTTCGCGGGCGGGTTCCGGTGTGTGCCCGGTCCAGGAGCGGAACGCCCGGTAGAACGAGTTGGTGTCGTCGTAGCCGAGCAGCAACGCGATCTCGCCGGCGGTCAGTCGCGGCATGGCGAGGTAGTTGAGCGCGAGCGCCTGCCGGGTGGCCCGCAGCTCGGCCTGGAATGTCGTCGACTCGAGCCCGAGGTGCCGCTGCAGGGTGCGCGGACTCGTGACGAGCTGCTCGGCCACGCCGGCCATCGTGCCCGAACCGGCGGGCAGCAGCTGCACCAGTGCCGCCCGCACGAGTTCTGTGGTCGACGCCCGCTCGTCGACGTCGGCGAGGCGGATCAGCAGCTGTGGTTCGAGCGCCTCCCACATCGAGTCGTTGGCGCTGAGAAACGGGTGCTCGGCGTCGCGGCCGGAGAAGGTGATCGAGTGCACCGGTGTGAATTCGACAGCCGAGCCGGCGAACCGTTCGATCGCGTCGGCCTGCTCGGGCGACAGGCGCACCGGGGCGGTGATGCGCAGCGGGCGGATGTCGGCGCGGGTGGCGATGCGCACGAGCGACACCCAGTGCACGAGCTCGAACACGGCCAGGAGGTCGGGCGGCTGTTCGCCGTCGGGCCACCGGTTCTCGAGAACGGTGTTGCTCGCCGTCGACGTGATCCGCAACCGCATCGGGCCGATGAGGGCCTTGAAGTGTGCGATCCGGTCTGCCGCGACGGCGAGGTTCGGGCTCGAGAGGGCGGCGAAGATCGGCGGATCGAAGACCTCGGGTGAGATGGACTGCCCCATCCGAACGGCGAGGGACGGGTCATCCGCCTCTTCGTCGAGCGCCCGCCAGAACGCGAAGTAGTCCCGCCGGCTGAGCGAGACCGTGCCTCTGGCGAATGTCGCGTCGGGCAGGCCGGCGCGACGCAGAATGTCGGGTACCGAGATGCCGAGGTCGGCGAGCAGCACCCTCGACTGCGGGCCGAGTGTGAAACGGTCGTCCACCATCGTCAACTCCTGGGTCGAGGGGTGATCAGACCTGGCTCATCACGAGACGATCATAGGCGCGGTCGCTGAGCACGGCGCGGAGGGCGATGAGCGGCTTGGCCAGGCGGCCGGCGGCATAGCGCGTCTTCGGCCGCCGCGCCGCGACCGCCCGAGCCACAGCGTCTGCGATCACCGACGGCGGCGAACCGACGTTCTCCCGGGTGGCACGCGCCACCTTCTCGGTCAGGTCGGCGTATGGGCCGGCGGCCGAGCGCTCGATCAGTGACCCGAGCAGCACGGTGCCGAACTCGGTGTCGACGAATCCGGGCTCAACGACGACCACGTCGATGCCGAACGGCTTCAGCTCGAGGCGCAGGCTGTCAGACCAGCCCTCGGTGGCGTGCTTCGAGGCGTGGTACCAGCTGCCCAGCGGGGTGTAGATCTTTCCGCCCATAGACGAGATGTTCACGATGGTGCCCGCCTTCCTGCCCCGCATGTACGGCAGCACGAGCTGGGTCAGACGGGCCGCGCCGAAGACGTTCACCTCGAACTGGTAGCGGGCGTCGGCAATGCTCGTGTCTTCCATCGCGCCGTACATGCCGAAGCCGGCGCTGTTGACGAGCACGTCGACGCCGCCGTGCTCAGCGGTGATGCGGTCGACCGCGGCGACCACCTGCTCGTCGACGGTGATGTCCATCGCCAGTACTGTCGCGCCCTGCCGCTCGAGGTCGGCCATGTGGTCGACGCGTCTGGCCGCGGCGTACACGCGGTAGCCGTCGGCGAGGAGCCTCAGCGCGGTGGCCTTCCCCATGCCCGACGACGCTCCGGTTATCAATACTGTCTTCACAACAAGCCTCCTGTTCGGCGGCCTCTCTGACCGCCCGGTGTCAACGCTATGCGGGCAGCCGGAGCGGCTCGCTTGCAATCCGCGCCAATGCACCCGCAGATCGCGCCATCGGATCTGTCGGCAGGGGATCAGTGGAAACACGGATGTGACGGTGCGCTGTGCGCCCGTACCGTGGCTGTTCCACGTCAGAACGGGAGCCCCATGATCAGCGTCAGCACACGACCGAGCGTCGAGATCGTCGGCCGGTCGCGCGCTCTCCCCGGAAGCGGCGGCCCGGCAAAGCGCGCTGTGGTGTTCGGGGTCACGGGGCTCGTCGGGTCGCACGTCGCCACCGAACTTCTGTCGCGCGGTTTCGCCGTGACCGGGGTGGCCCGGTCGAAGAGGGGCTTCGAACGCCGTGACGACCTAGCGCTCGTGCGCGGGTCGCTCTACGATCCCGCATTCGTGTTCGCGGTCACCGCGGAATGCGATGTCATCGTGGTCGCCGTGCCCGCCGTGGGGCGCGAGACCCCGAGGTGCGGCCCGCCGTTCGAGAACCTCGGCAGCGCGGTCCCCCTCATCCTCGCGGCGGCCGAGAACGCCGAGGCGCGCGTCGCGGTGGTCGGGGGAGCCGGGGGCCTCAGCCTCGCGAAGAGTGCGCCGGTGGTGCTCTACGACCCGGCGCTCCCCGGCGCCTACGTGGAGGAGGCCGTGGCGCACGCCGACGTCTTCGCTGCCCTCGACTCGACGCCGGCGGTCGAGGACTGGTTCTACATGAACCCTGCCGTGCCGTTCCGCGACCGGCTGGGGGAGAGCCGAATCTCCGAACCGCTCAGCTATGAGGAGATCCGCTCACGCAACCGCACCGGGCGCACGGTCTACTCGGTCGGCGCGTTCGCGCAGCGTTTTGTCGACGAGATCGTCTTTCCTCAGACCAGCCGGGCGAAGGTCACCGTCGGCCACCCCCGCACCCGGTAAGCGGGGCGCGCGGGTACCGCCTCCTCGCGCGATAGTGCAGTTGTGCACCCTTCTGGGCGCATCCGAGGGTAGACAACTGCACTTTCGCGGGTGCCGGGGCACTCTGGGGGCGCACGGAGCGGGGCCTAGACCTTCATTCGCAGCGCGGTCACGAACGTCGGGATCGTCACGATCAGCTGCACCGCCAGCACGGGGACGATGTAGACCGCACCCTCCGGCGCGGCCAGCCAGCCCTGCTCCAGGGCGAGCATCACGACCACGGCGACACCGAAGACGACCGAGAGAGCCGTGTACGACGTGGAGTAGACGAGCCCGCGAATCTGCGCCTGACGCTCGTCGAGCGCCTCGGGCGGCAGCTCCTCGATGCCGCGCGTCGACGCCTTCAATGCGCCCAGGGTGAAGACGAGGGCGATCATGAGAACGAGCAGCGCGGCGACGAACAGCGGCACGGGCAGCAGCGACGCGGCGACGAACACCGCCGTCTCGAGCGCCAGGATGACGATGAGAATCGCGGCCAGTCGTCGGCGCCACGTCGTCGTGCGGAACTTCTCGAAGGCGGGGTCGTCGAGCCGTGCGGCGCGGCGCTCGTGCTTGGTGAGTGAATCGGTCATCGGTCTTCTCCTTCTGCGTTGTACAGCTGGTCGGCCATGCTCGAGAACGGTGTCAGCGAGAATGCGGCGTCGATCGGCACGCCGAGCGATTCGGCGATGCGCAGGGCGAGCACGAGACTGGGGCTGTACTCGCCCCTCTCGAGGTATCCGATGGTCTGGTAGTGCACCCCGACCAGGTCGGCGAGTGCCTTGCGGCTGAGGTTGCGTTCGGCCCTGAGCACCGGCAGCCGAGTGTAGAACTGCGGCTGTTCATCGCTTACTTGCTTTGCCATGTAGTAAATATACTATGACCTGCGGTGGATGCGCTACTCCGGTTCGACGATGCTGCGCTCGGCCGGGATCCCCGAGGCGACGGACTTCGGATGACTCGCGCCGACGGTCCACTCGCGAAACCCCGCAAACACCATCGGGAGGCCGCGGGCGCCCGACGGGTCGGCGCTGTCCATGATCTGCACGTGCACGTGAGGCCGCGTGGAGTTTCCCGAGTTGCCGCACTCCGCGAGCTGCCCGCCCGCCGAGACGCTGTCGCCGACGGCCACCCGCAGACTGGACGAGCGCAGGTGCACGAGCGCGACGAACCCTCCGTGCGGCAGCGCGACGACGACGTGGTTGCCGGCGACCGCGGCGATCCCCTCGCGCAGCCGCCCGCGCTGACCGAGCATGTAAGGGACGAGAGCCAGCTGCGACCTGCGCGCGACATGGTCGGCCTCGCCGTCGTGAGCCACGACCACCGTGCCGTCGGCCGGAGCGAGAATCGGGCGTCCGAAGGCGAAGAACCGCTCGGGCGGCTCGGTGTCGAACAGTGTGCGCCAGTCGCTGCGGTCGGCGGTCGAGCCACGGTCGTCGACGGCGACGAAGTCGATCGCGAAGCGCTCGCCCCACAGGTCGGTGCCGTGGCTCGGCACACGCCGCGCCGGGCTGTTCTGGGCGAGCCATCGGCCCGTGAAGGGCAGCGAGATCGGCGCGGTCAACCCCTCGGTCATGCCCCGCAGTCTAGAACTCGCCCGCTATCGGCGGGAGGCCTCGCCCCGCCGGCGTCGGGCCGACTGCGCCACCATGAGCACGCCGCCGGCGAGGAGGAGCAGCATCGCGGTGCCGGGCAGGGCGCCGGAGTCGGCGCCCGTGGCCGCGAGCCGGCCGCGTGCGGTGGCTGCCGGGAGCGTCGTTCCGTTTGCCGCGACCGTGACCGTGGGAATCTCGCTGCCCGGCGTGATCTCGACCGATGCCATCGTCTCCACGTAGACGCCGTTGTAGGTGTACTGGAGAAACAGGTCACCGCCGTCGGCGTCGCCGGGCAGGGCGAACGAGACGCTCACGTTGCCGCTCCCGAGGTAGGTCGGCGGCAGCACCGACACGATCTGGTAGCCGGGCGTTGCCTCGGCGGCGGCGGCGGTGGTCGTCGCGTCGGAGCCCGTGCGCGCACCCATCAGGCCCGCGGTCGATGCGTTGCAGTAGGTCTTCGACGGTGTCGACGATCTGGTCGGGCTCGCCGCCGCCACCGGTGCGATGACCGACGAAACGCCGGTGGGGTGCATGGCGACGAACGTGGTGTTCGCGATAGCGCCGATGTCGAGCAGGTCGACCGCCTGGGCCCGCACCTCACAATCGACGGTGTTGCTCTTCGGCGCGGTGATCGACGTGGTCGGCGCGCTGAACGAGGGAGGCAGGGTGAACGGCAGCCCCGGGTTCGTCGGCACCATGACCGGGGGCGTCGTGAAGCTCGGTGTGTACCCGAACTGCCCGGCAGCGAACCCGAGGCTGCCGCCGCTGTTGGCGATGTTGATCATTCCGTCGATCACGAACACGTAGAGGCCAGGCGGCAGCGCGGCCATCGACGGCGGTCTGGCGCTCGGCAGCGCGGTGAGGCCGGATGCCCCGAACGGTACCGGCGCGACCAGGGCGAGTCGAGCGGCCCGCAGGCTGTCGGCCTGCGCCGAGAGTGCGAGCTCGGTCACGGGCGACGCGTCGGCCGCAGTGGCCTGGGCGAGAAGGTCGACGGATGCCGCGTAGGCCCGAGCGAACACGCCCCACGACGTCGACGTGTAGTCGAGGGGGATCAGCAGCGCGACGTTGTTGACGGTGAGGGCGTTGCGCAGGGTGTCGACGCGCACCACCGCGGCGATCGTACTGACGAGCGCGGTGCCGGCCGCGGAGAGCGCGCTCGTCGCCGTGTCGGCGTCGTCGGCGGCGACCGCCGCGGCATACGCGTTCGCGAGGTCGCGAACGCTGGCGCCTGTGAAGTGCGATCGGTCGGCGCCGAGGGCGGCGTAGGCGGCGAACCCGGCACGAAGGGCGTTCGGGCGCTCGTCGCGGGAGGCCAACGTCGACTGCAGCTCATCGGCCGCGGCGTCGAGGGCCCCGGTGGTCGGCTCCGTGTCGTTCAGCGCGGCGCGAGCACCCGCGATCGCCGTGGCGACCGCGCGCACGCTAAAGGCCGTGAAGTCGCCCGCGCTCTGGCCGGCGATGAACGTCTCGGCCTGTGCGAGAAGCTCGGCGAGCTGTGCCGGCACCGGCAGGGCCGAGTAGTAGGCGTAGCTCAGGGTGTTGACGGTGGTCTCGATCTGCTCCGGCGTGACGGCGGCGGCCGGGTCGGTCGACGCCGCGGCCAACAGCTGGCGGGTGGCGTCGAGTGCGGCGGCGAAGCGTGCCTGCGAGCCGGGGGTGAAGCCCGAGACATCCCTCGCCTCGTAGTCGGCGATGTACTGCGGCACGACCGAGTAGTGCACGAGTCCGGCGGCGGCGCGGCTCAGCTCGGCGCCCGCCTGCTGAACCCGGTCGGGAGCGGCCCCGTTCGCCACGAGCGCCAGGGCGGCATCGATCGCGCCCGCGAGGGCCGTTCGGGAGCTCAGCGTGACGAGCTGAGTGAGGGCGTCATGGGTCGACTCCTGGGTGCGGGTGATCGCGACGGCGAGGTTCGCGACGCTTCCGCGCAGCACCTGCGTCTGGGCGGGCTCGCTGACGATGTCGTCGGCGAAACGCGCGCGCACGCTCACGGTGGAGGCCGCGTGCGTGATGTCGGTCAGCTCGATGCTCGTCTCGAAGGGGGAGAGCGCGAGTGTCTTCTCGGTCGAGCCGCCGTCGACATAGGTCAGGGAGTAGCCGAGGAGCTGGATGTCGGCCGGTGCGGGGCCCCACGACACGGTCACGCCCTCGAGGCCGTCGTAGGCGACGGCCAGCGCGGTCGGCCCGGCGATCGGCTCGGGAACGGCCATGGCCGGAACGGCGGGTGTGACGAGGGCGGCGATCAGCCCGAACACGACGGCCAGCGGAAGGCGGCGTCGGCGGCCCGGTCGCGAGGGGGAGGAGGCGCTCGACATGGAGTCCCATTTCAGTAGCGGGTGTGAAGCGCTCGCCGAGGAATGTGAGAGCCACTACAAAGAGTAGTGCGGTTGAGCGGACGGCGAATCTTCCCACTTAGGGGGTCAGAGGAGGCGCCGGCCGGGCCTTCAGCTCGCCCCCGTCGCTGTGCTAATTTACGGGCATGTCCGCTTCGTCGGAACGTGAGATCGGCAGCCCCACGCATCGCGCGGAGGCCGCGTAGTGGACGCCCGGGTGAACATCACGATGTCGATGCCGAGCCGGCATCCGCTCGACAACGACGGCTACGACCCGCATCGACACGAGTACCGGCCGGGCTATGTGAACCCCCGTTCGTGGCCGCTCCTGGTCACGGCGGTTCCGCGTATTCCCGGCGAGCGGCTCGACGACGGCGAGCGAAGCGCGTATCGAGCCGAATGGATACTCACCCGCATCGACGGCGACGAACGCCGTGAGGTGCTCCACGTGCGCGACAGCGCGTTGCGACGCACCCTCGCCCTCCCCGAGCAGGGCGCCTATGTCGTCGAAGTCAGGGTGGGGCTGCAGGGCCGGGTCGCCGCGTCGACGACGCGTGCGTTCCGTTTTCGCGACTACCTGGTTGTGGCGATCGGGGACTCGTTCTGCGCTGGTCAGGGCAACCCCGACAGGGCGGCCCTCGCATCGGCCGACGATCAAGTCACGTGCAGAACGACGACGCTGCGGATGTTCGCAACGAACATCTCATCGAAAGTGAACGGGTTTCTCGGCCGTCTCGAATCGGAGAGCGAATCGGCCGCGCGGGAGGCCTCCTGGCTGCCGGGGGTCGTCGGCCTCGCCGTGACCGTGCAAGACACCTTCGAGAAGCAGAAGAACGCCATCAAGGCGACGATCAAGAACCGGGTCAAGGACGCCGCCAGCACCTTCATCTCGGGGGTGCGCGAGGGAATCGAAGAGGTCGCGGGATGGTTCGGGATCGGCGACGGGGGCGAGTCGGTCGAGGTGCCGCACGGGCCCGCGTGGCAGGAGCCGTTCGCCTACCGCTCGTATCTGGCCGCGCACTCGATCGCGGCACGGGCAGTCGAGTCCGATGCGGCCGGCGAGTTCACCAGAGTCACATTTCTGAACTTCGGTCGCAGCGGCGCGGAGATAGAGAAGGGGCTGTTCCGCCCCCGGGGCGACTCCGTCGACGGCTGGGCGCGAGACAGGGGGCAGATCACCGAGGCCGCCGATACCGTCGCGGGCAGGCCGATCGACGTGCTCATCGTGACGATCGGCATCAACGATCTCGACTTCTCCTCGCTCGCCACCGACTCCGTGCTCTGGCCGGCACTGGGCGATTTCGCCGGACGCCTCGACAGGGCGACCAGAAAGGTCGACGTCGAGCTCCCCGAAAACTACCGTCGGCTGCGCAATGTGATCGAGGCCAGACTCCGACCGCGGCGGGTGCTGATCACCGAGTATCCGGTCGGGATATTCGACGAGCTCGCCTCCGGCGCCACGCGGGAGTGCGGCGTGCTCACCAGCGCGAGCGGCCTCAACCTCAACTTCGGCGAGGCGGGGCAGCTCGGCGAGCTCGGCATAAAGATGAACGGCGCGATCTCTGCGGCGGCGACCGAGTTGGGCTGGACCAAGGTGGGCGGCATCGAGTCCGGGTTTCGGCGTCACGGCTACTGCGCCGAAGACTCCTTCTTCGTCTCCGCGCAGGAATCGTGCCTGAACCAGGGCGACTTCGAGGGAATGCTCCACCCCAACGGCAAGGGCAACCGCGTGGCTGCGGACTGCATAGCGAGAGAGCTCGCCGAGGCACTGCGCGAACCGGAGCCGTCATGGCTGGTGGAGGCGCTTCACGTAATGATGAACGACTAGTCGGGAGACACGATGAGCATTCGAGCGACAGGCACGGTGGCCCGCCTCTATGTGAGGCAGGAGCTCACCTACATCAAGCTCGCGATACCCGCGGCGAGTGCGCCCAAAGAAGAGCTGTTCACCCTGCGCATGGACCATCCGAACTACAACGCGCAGTTCTCCCTGGTGCTCGCGGCGGCGGCGAACCGGTGGCCGCTCACCATCCGCATCGTCGGCGACGCCGACATCGCACCCGAGCGCGAGGCCAACGTCAACTACCTCGTCGTCGATTGGGAGTGACCCGGTTCGTGTGCCGGACACGGTAACGATTCGGCCACCGTCGAGCCGTCGGCGGCGCGTGTCGGTGGCGCGGCGTAGATTGATTCGCGCTTCGGCTTGAGTGACGACGCTGAAAAGCCGAAGATGGTTCGGTTGAAATCTTCACCCCAATGTCGGGAGTCCCCATGCTCGGAAAAGTCCTCGGTCGTTACCTGCGCCCGTACCGCAAGCAGCTCGCGGGCGTGCTCGTGTTCCAGTTCATCGCCGCTCTCGCGTCGCTGTACCTTCCGACCCTCAACGGCGACATCATCGACAAGGGCGTCGCCACCGGCGACACCGACTACATCTGGGCCACCGGCATGATGATGCTCGGCATCTCCCTCGCCCAGATCGTCGCCTCGATCATCGCTACCTACTTCGCCGCACGCGCCGCCATGCAGGCGGGGCGCGACATCCGCAACGACGTCTTCGAACGGGTGAGCGCGTTCTCCGAACGTGAGGTCTCGCAGTTCGGCGCAGGCTCGCTGATCACCCGCAACACCAACGACGTCACGCAGGTGCAGATGCTCGCGATGATGGGCGCCACGATGCTCGTCTCCGCCCCCCTGCTGGCGATCGGCGGCATCATCATGGCGCTGCGCCAAGACGTGGGCCTCAGCTGGATCATCGCGGTGATCGTGCCCGTGCTGCTCATCATCGTCGGCATCATCATCTCGCGGATGGTGCCGCTGTTCCGCACCTTCCAGAAGCGCCTCGACAACGTGAACCGCATCATGCGCGAGCAGCTCACCGGAATCCGCGTTGTGCGCGCCTTTGTGCGCGAGCCGATCGAAGAGAAGCGGTTCGAGGCGGCGAACACCGACATCATGGACGTCGGCCGTCGGGTCGGGTCGCTGTTCGTGCTGCTCTTCCCGCTCGCGATGCTCGTGCTCAACGTCACGGTCGTCGGAGTCATCTGGTTCGGCGGAATCCGCGTCGACGCGGGCGACATCGAGATCGGCACGCTCTTCGCGTTTATGCAATACGTGGGGCTGATCCTCGGCGGAGTGCTGATGGCGAGCTTTATGACCATCATGATCCCCCGCGCGGCGGTCTCTGCCGAGCGCGTCGCCGCGGTGCTGGCGAGCGAGACCACGCTCGAGCGCCCCGAGAGCCCCGTCACCGAGTTCCCCACCCCCGGCACGGTCGAGTTCCGCGACGCCACGTTCACCTATCCGGGCGCCGAGTTTCCCGTGGTCGGCGGCGTCTCCTTCACGGCCGCCCGCGGTGAGACCGTGGCGATCATCGGTTCGACCGGTGCGGGCAAGACCACCCTGGTCTCCCTCATCCCGCGCCTGTTCGACGTGACCGGCGGTTCCGTGCTCGTCGGCGGCGTCGACGTTCGACAGGTCGAGCTCGACCTGCTGTGGTCGTCGATCGGGCTCGTGCCGCAGCGGCCGTTCCTCTTCACCGGCACCGTGGCATCCAATCTCCGCTTCGGGCGAGAGGATGCCAGCGACGACGACCTCTGGCGCGCGCTCGAGATCGCCCAGGGCCGCGACTTCGTCGAGGAGATGGACGGCCAGCTGAACGCCCGCATCGCGCAGGGCGGCACAAACGTGTCGGGCGGGCAGCGCCAGCGCCTCGCGATCGCCCGGGCGATCGTACACACCCCCGACGTGCTCGTCTTCGACGACTCGTTCTCGGCCCTCGACCTGACCACAGACGCCCGGCTGCGGCAGGCTCTGTGGAGAGAACTGCCGGATGTCACGAAGATCGTCGTCGCCCAGCGGGTCTCGACGATCACCGACGCCGACCGCATCGTCGTGCTCGACGACGGCGCCATGGTCGGCATCGGCACCCACGACGAACTCCTCGCCGTGAGCGAGACCTACCGCGAGATCGTCGAGTCGCAGCTCGGCGTGGAGGCCACAGCATGAGCGTCGAGAACCAGATCCCCCTCCCGCCCGCCGACCTCAGCGAGCAGGAGCTGTACGAGCTCGAACTCGCCGAGAAGGCCCGCATCTCGTCTGACTCGTGGGACAGCGTCGCGCCCGGCAAGGCGGCGAACTTCGGTGTGAGCTTCCGCAGGCTCATCGGCCTGCTGCGGCCGCACGCGTTCGCCTTCGCGTTCGTGTCGCTGCTCGGCGCGATCAGCGTCATCCTCACCGTGCTCGCGCCCCGCGTGCTCGGCGAGGCCACGAACATCATCTTCGAGGGCTTCATCTCTGCCCAGCTGCCCTCCGGCATCACCAAGGCGCAGGCGGTCGAGCAGCTGCGCGCCTCCGGGCAGAACGACCTCGCCAACATGGTCGGGGCGATGCAGATCACCCCCGGCGAGGGCGTCGACTTCGCGCGCCTCAGCCAGGTGATCGTGTTCGTGCTCGCCCTCTACATCGTGGCGTCGGTGCTCGGCTGGCTGCAGGGCTATGTGATCAACGTGATCATGGTGCGCACCATGTGGCGTCTGCGCCGTTCGGTCGAGGCGAAGATCAACCGCATGCCGCTCTCCCACTTCGACAAGGTGCAGCGCGGCGACCTGCTCAGCCGGGTCACGAACGACATCGACAACATCACCCAGACGATGCAGCAGTCGCTCTCCGGCGCCCTCACCGCGGTGCTCACCGTTGTGGGTGTGCTCATCATGATGTTCTCGATCTCGTGGCAGCTCGCCCTGGTCGCGCTCGTGAGCCTCCCGCTCATGGCCGTGATCTTCGGCATCATCGGGCCGAAGTCGCAGAAGGCGTTCGGCATCCAGTGGCGCAAGATGGGGCTCCTCAACGCGCGCGTCGAGGAGTCGTTCTCGGGCCACGCGCTCGTGAAGGTCTTCGGCCGCGAGAAGGACTCGCACGAGAAGTTCAAGGCCGAGAACGAAGAGCTCTACCGCGCGAGCTTCAAGGCACAGTTTCTCTCGGGCATGATCATGCCGGGCATGATGTTCATCGGCAACCTGTCGTTCGTCGGCATCGCCGTGCTCGGCGGGCTGATGGTCGCGAGCGGCCAGCTGCGGCTCGGCGACGTGCAGGCCTTCATCCAGTACTCGCAGCAGTTCACGCAGCCGCTCTCGGAGCTCGGCGGCATGGCGGCTGTCGTGCAGTCGGGAACGGCCTCGGCAGAACGCGTCTTCGAACTCCTCGACTCCGACGAGCAGCAGCCCGACGCGGCCGACGCTCCCGCCCCGGTCGACGGCGACGGCACGATCGTGTTCGAGAACGTGGCGTTCTCGTACAACCCCGAGCACCCGCTCATCCGCGACCTGTCGTTCTCGGTCATGCCCGGGCAGACCGTCGCGATCGTCGGGCCGACCGGCGCGGGCAAGACGACGCTCGTGAACCTCATCATGCGGTTCTACGAACTCGACGGCGGCCGCATCCTGCTCGACGGCCAGAACATCGCCGACCTCACCCGGCGCGACGTGCGCTCGCGCACCGGCATGGTGCTGCAAGACCCGTGGCTGTTCGCCGGGACGATCCGCGAGAACATCCGCTACGGACGCCAGGACGCGACCGACGAAGAGGTTCTGGATGCCGCGAAGGCGACCTATGTCGACAGGTTCGTGCACTCCCTCCCCGAGGGCTACGACACCGTGCTCGACGAGGAGGCCTCGAACGTCTCCGCGGGCGAGAAGCAGCTCATCACGATCGCGCGCGCGTTCGTCGCCCAGCCGTCGGTGCTCATCCTCGACGAGGCCACCTCGTCGGTCGACACGCGCACCGAGCTGCTGCTGCAGCACGGCATGGCGGCGCTCCGCCAGGGCCGCACGTCGTTTGTGATCGCGCACCGCCTGTCGACCATCCGCGATGCCGACCTCATCCTCGTGATGGAGGCCGGCGACATCGTCGAGCAGGGCACCCACGCCGAGCTGATCAAGCGCGAGGGCGCCTACTACCGGCTCTACAACTCGCAGTTCGAGGGGGCGACCGACATCGACGCGGAGTTCGGCGAGGGCGACTTCGCCGACGCGGATGCCGACCTCGCGCCGGAGACGGTCACCGAGTAGACGACTGCGCGACCTTGGGACGAGTGCGCGGCGGCGCCGACGCGCACTCGTCCCAGAATCGCGCAGACACCCGGACACTCTTCGTAACGCCGGCGCGGGCGACGGCGCCGAGAGGGAATACTTCTACGCAGCGACGGCCTTGTTCGAGGCATCCGCATCGAAAGGCTCGACCATGGATCTGTTCTCCCCGCTCTCCCTCGGAGACCTGCGGCTCGCCAACCGCATCACGATGGCGCCGATGACGCGCATGCGCTCTGACGAGAACGGGGTGCCGACCGAGCTGGTCGCCGAGCACTACACGCAGCGCGCCGGGCTCGGCATGATCGTCACCGAGGGCACGTTCCCGGTGCAGGAGTCGAAGGCCTACAGCGGCCAGCCCGGCATCGAGACCGACGCCCAGGTCGCCGGCTGGAGGCGGGTGACCGACGCGGTGCACGCGGCCGGAGGCACGATCGTGATGCAGCTGATGCACAGCGGACGGGTCACCCACCCCGACGTGAACGACAGCGCCCGCATCGTCGCTCCCAGCGCCGTCGCCATCGCGGGCGAGCTGCGCACCCCCACGGGCAAGCAGCCGTTTCCGGTGCCGCACGCGCTCACCGCCGACGAGCTGGGGGCGACCAGGCTGGCGCTCGTCGCCGCGGCCCGCAACGCGATCCGCGCGGGGTTCGACGGTGTCGAGGTGCACGCCGCCAACGGCTACCTGCTGCACCAGTTCCTGTCGCCCGTCTCCAACGTGCGCGACGACGAGTTCGGCGGCAGCCCCGCGAACCGAGCGCGTTTTGTGATCGAGACGACCCGCGCCATCAGCGACGCGATCGGCGCCGGGCGCACCGGCATCCGCATCTCGCCCGAACGCAACATCCAAGACGTCGTCGAGACGGATGCGACCGACGTTCGCGCCACCTACGAATCGCTCGTCGACGGCATCGCCGACCTCGGCCTCGCCTACGTGAGCGTGCTCCACACCGACGTCGAAGGCGACCTGGCGCAAGACCTGCGCGCCCGTTTCGGCGGCAAGCTGATCGCCAACTCCGGGTTCGGCACGGTCACCACGCGTGAGGAGGCGACCGCCCTCGTGCGCGGCGCGCACGCCGACGCCGTGGCCGTGGGCCGGCTCGTGATCGCGAACCCCGACCTGGCCGAGCGGTGGTCGCGGCGCGCTCCGCTCAACGAACCCGACCCGTCGCTGTTCTACACGTCGGGGGCGCAGGGCTACACCGACTACCCCGCTCTCGCTCCCGCACAGGGCTAGGCCCGCGAATCGCAGACCACTTCGATCATCCAGGGGTGGCTGTAGAGAAACCAGACGGTCTGCTGCTCGTCGTCGTCGTACTCCTGCTTGAACAGTTCGAGAGCGCGCGCCCAGCGGCGGCAGGTCTCGAGGGGGCTCGCGGTCTCCGGGCGGGGGGTGCCGCGCACGTACAGCTCGCCGTCTTCCAGGCGCACGGTCCAGTCGAGCTTCTCCAGGTGCGCCCCTCGAGAGGAGATCGCGTCGGCGATCGATCCGGTGAACATCTCCTGGAGCCAGTCGCTGTCGCGATAACGCGTCGTCGCGGATGCTGAAGGTGCAGACATGGGGGCCCTCCGAATCGTTTGGTGACAACGAAGCCGGGGTCTGGGGCTCTGGTTCCACTCTACTTATTGCGGGCGGGGCCGCGGCGACTCGTTTGCGCGTGTGACGCCGCCGGCGGTTCGCCGGGCGTGTGTGCGCGCCAGTTCGGCGCACGCGCTACAGCTCGCGCTGTGGCGCGCGTCCCGAGATGTGGCGCACGCAGCGGCCCGGCGGCCACGCCTCCCCGCCGGCGCACCGAATGCGCAGTCTTGGGACGACTGCGGCAGGGCGCGCCTGCGCAGTCGTCCCGGAAGAGCGCAGACACGCGGTCGCCGCCGCGTCGTCTGCTCTGAGCGGAATTCTCCCCGCCGGTCGCCCCGGTGCGTCTACCCTCGGTCGCATGGAGATCATCCGACGCCCCCGGTTCGAGCCCCTCTGGCGCGAAGTGCTCGGTCGCAGGTTCCGTCTGCGGCGCGAGCTCCAGAAGCGCACCCTCACCGAGACGGCGGCCCGCGCCGGCATCTCGCCCCAGTACCTCTCCGAGGTCGAGCGCGGCCTCAAAGACCCCTCGAGCGAGATCATCGCCGCGATCGCCGGCGCCCTCGGCATCTCGCTGACCGCCCTCACCACCCAGGTGACCAACGACATGCTCGGCCAGCAGCGGCTGGATCTGACCGGTTCGACCGGCCCGACGGCGCAGCAGCACACGGTCGGGCCGGCCGATCAGTCCGCCGCGGCCGGCAGCGCCGTATTGTCGCTCGCCGCGTAGCATCCGTGAGTCAGGCGACAGCCTCGGCTTCGTTCCCGGCGATGCCGTGCCGCGACAGAACCTGGTCGACCAGTCCGTAGGCGAGCGCGGAGCGCGCGGTGAACACGCGGTCGCGGTCGGTGTCGTTGCGCAGCACCTCCACGCTCTGGCCCGTGTGCTCCGCGAGGATCGCCTCGATGTCGGCGCGCACCCGCACAACCTCGTCCGCCTGCAGGATCAGGTCGGGGATCGTGCCCTGACCGCGCGCGGCCGGCTGGTGCAGCACCACCCGGGTGTGCGGCAGCACCGACCGGCGTCCGGGCGCGCCCGCCGCGAGCAGCACGGCCCCCGCCGCTATCGCCTCGCCGACGCACGTCGTCGCGACCGGCGCCTGGATGAACTGCATCGTGTCGTAGACGGCAAGCATCGACGTCATGTCGCCGCCCTCGCAGTTGATGTAGAGGTTGATCTCGCGGTCGGGACTCTCCGCCTCAAGGTGCAGCAGCTGCGCGATGAGGGCGTTGGCGACGCCGGGGTCGATCGCCGTTCCGAGATAGATGATGCGCTCGGTGAGCAGGTGCGAGTAGACGTCCATGATGCGCTCGCCGCGCGGATGCTGGGCGATGACGTTGGGGATCGTGTAGCTGCTCATGCGTTCACCCCCAGGCTGCGCCGCGGCGTCTTCGGTGCGATGACCTGGTCGAACGAGTCGACGACCCGGTCGACGAACCCGTAGTCCTGCGCCTCCCCGGCCGTGTACCAGCGGTCGTGCAGCGAGTCGTCGAAGATGCGCTCCACCGGCTGGCCGGTGTCGGCGGCGATCAGCGCGAGCACGGTGTCGCGGGTGTGGCGCAGGTCGTTCGCCTGCACCTCGACCTCGCCCGCGGAGCCGCCGATGCCGGCCGAACCCTGGTGCATGAGAATGCGGGCGTGCGGCAGCGCGGCCCGCTTGCCCTGCGTTCCCGCCGACAGCAGAAACTGGCCGGCGCTGCAGGCGAGGCCCAGCGCGAGCGTCGACACGTCGCACGGCACCAGCCGCATGACGTCGCGGATCGCGAGCATCGACGGAACCGAGCCGCCGGGGGAGTGGATCCACAGCGCGATGTCTGAGGCGGGGTCTTCGGCCGCGAGTGTGAGCAGTTGCGCGATGAGCAGCGTGCCGTTGTCGTCGTCGAGCACGCCGTCGAGCACGAGAACACGTTGGTAGAGCAGCTGCTGTCGCATCCGGTCGTCGAAGAGCGGGGGTTTCTGTTCGTCGGTCATGCGTCAAGAATGCGACGGCGGCGGATGATCTGTGCCGGGATGCTGCTGTGGGCTGATCAGCCCAGCGCAGAGGGACTAACGCCGGGCGATCGTCGAGCCGCGGATCACCAGGCGCACCGGGAGGTGCTCGACGCCGCCGGGGGCCTCGACCCCGTCGATGGCCTCGAAGATGCGGGTCGCGGCGGTGCGGCCGAGCTGCTGCAGGTTCGCGTCGACGCTCGACAGCTCCGGGCGCGAGTTGGTCGCGAGGGTCTCCCAGTTGTCGTGGCTGACCACCGCGACATCCTCGGGCACCGAACGTCCGAGGTCGCGCAGGGTCTCGATGACGCCGCGGGCGATCTGGTCTGAGCCGCACACGATCCCGTCGACGTCGGGATGCTGGTTCATCAGCAGCGCGGTCGCGTCGCGGCCCCAGTGCTCCGACCAGTTGGAGAACAGCACGTCGCCGACGAGCTCGAGCCCGGCGTCGGCCATTCCCGCGCGAACGCCGACCTCGCGGTCTTGCGCGGCGGCGAACGTGGGGTCGCCCGAGATGTGGGCGATGCGGCGCCGGCCGCAGCTGATCAGGTGCTCCACGGCGAGCCGGCCGCCGGCGCGGTTGTCGGGAACGAGCGAGGTGTCGCGCGGGTCGTTCGACGGCGCGTAGGCGTAGACGACCGGAACGGGCAGGTCTTGCCCCAGCGACGGACGGGGGTCGGTGCTGCGGCCCACCACGATGATGCCGTCGACGCGTCGGTTGAGCAGCGCCTTGAGGTGGTGCTGTTCGCGGATCGAGTCGCCGCGGGCGTCGCAGAGGAAGACGTTGATCGCGCCGGCCCCGAACGCGTCTTCCGCGCCCATCAGCACGGGGAGCACAAACCGGCCCTCCAGGTCGCTGGTGAGCAGCCCGACGGTTCCCGACCGGCCCTCGGTGAGGCTGCGGGCGAGCGCGTTGGGGGTGAACGACAGCTGCTCGGCCGCGTCGATGACACGTTTGCGCGTCGACGGTGCCACTTCGTCTCGGCCGTTGATCGCCTTGGAGGCGGTGGCGATCGACACTCCGGCGATGCGCGCAACATCGGTGAGCGTGGCTGCTCGCCCGACTCGCCGATTGCTCTGTGTCATCCAATTCCTCCCGCGCCGAAAAGCCTACAGGAAAGACGGGTTGACTTGCTCGCTGTTCGTGCGGTTTACTCGACGAAAGCGATTTCGGATGTTTCGTCAGACCGCAGTCGCCACAGCGGGGCCCGGCACCGGCCGGCTCAAAGATGAGCTAAAGGAGAACCCATGAAATCCATGAACCGCAGGGCGCGGAAGGCCGCCACGACGGCCCTCGCCGCCTTCCTGGTGGTCGGCCTCGCCGCCTGTTCCGGCGGAGGGGCGGCGGCCGAGTCGTCGCTCGCCGACGCCGGCGCCGAGGGAGTCGACGACGGGTCGACGCTGACACTGTGGACGCGCGCGCCCCTCGAGAAGCAGGCCAAGCTCCTCGTCGAGGCCTACAACGACAGCCACGAGAACCAGGTCGAGCTCACCGTCGTTCCGAACGACGACTACGTGGCCAAGGTCGGCGCGGCCGCCGGCTCGGGAAGCCTCCCCGACCTCTTCGCCGCCGACATCGTCTACATGCCGAACTGGACCGAGCAGGGCCTGTTCCAAGACCTCACCGCCAACATCGACGGCTTCGACTTCAAAGACGAGATCAACAAGGGCCACCTTGCCGCGGGCACCTTCGAAGACAAGGAGTACGCGCTGCCGTTCGTGCTCGACCTGTCGATGCTGTTCTGGAACAAGGAGCTCTTCGCCGAGGCGGGTCTCGACCCGGAGAAGGCCCCGGCCAACCTCGCGGAGTTCGCGGATGCGGCCAAGGCAATCCAGGCTCTGAACAAGCCCGACACCTACGGAACGGCTACCGGCTTCAACTGCGGAGGCTGCCTCGTGTTCACCTGGTTCCCCTCGGTCTGGGCCGACGGCGAAGAGGTTCTGAGCGACGACGGCACCGAGTCGCTGCTCTCGAGCGACACCGCGAAGGAGATCTACTCGACGTGGAAAGACCTCTACGACTCCGGGGCTGTTCTGCCGTCGTCGAAGGACGAGGCCGGCCCCACCTGGACGGCGGGGTTCACCGAGGGCAAGGTCGGGCTGCAGTTCTACCCGGCCACGCTGCTCTCGTCCACTCCCTTCGATGCGGGCGTCACGGGCATCCCGGGGCCGAAGGGCGGCGCCTCGACGTTCGTCGGCGGTGACGGCATCGGCATCTCGAAGGACTCCAAGAAGGGCGCCCAGGCGTGGAGCTTCCTCAACTGGATGATGTCAGAGGAGGCGCAGGTGGGAGTCCTGGCCAAGAACAACGACGTCGTCTCGCGCGCCGACTTCGCCGACAACGAGTACTCGACTAAAGACCCGCGGCTGATCACCATCAACGAGGTGGCCGGCGAGGGGGAGACCCCCGTCGCCCGCAACTTCCAGGAGGCGTTCAACTCGCCGACGAGTCCGTGGCTCACGCTCGTGCGCAACGCAGTGCTCGGCGACGGCGCCACGGTAGACGCCGACAACGACGAGATCACCGCGGTGCTCGGGCAGTAACGTTCGTCTAATTCGCAAGGGCCGGTGCCGAGCCGAAAGCTCGGCACCGGCCACGTGCAGCAACGCAGAGAGGCGTGAGCGGCCATGGCGGCAACCATCCCCATTTCACCGACGAAGAACCCGACAGAACATCTGACGCGACGCAAGCGCAGGGACTACCGCGGCTGGCTCTACGCGCTGCCCACGGCCCTGTTCGTGCTGCTGCTCTTTGTCTTCCCGCTCGCCCTGGTCTTCAAGATGTCGGCGTCGGACTGGCCGCTGCTCGCCGGCGACCAGGGCATCAACCTGCCCGACAACTTCACCGAGGCGATCTCGAACCGCTTCTTCCTCGACTCGGTGCTGTTCACCCTCAAGTACACGCTGTTCACCACGGTGATCCTGTTGGTGCTCAGCCTCGGGCTCGCCATGCTCGTGCAGGAGTCGAGCCGGTGGAAAGGCCTCCTGCGCACCTCGTTTCTCATTCCGAGCGCGCTCGGACTGGCATCCGCGTCTCTGCTCTTCTACGTGTTCTACTCGCCGATCGCCGGGCCGTTCGCCGGCCTGATGAAGACCTTCGGGTTCAGCTTTCTCGGCACCCCCGACGGGGCGCTGTGGTCGACGATCTTTCTGATCGTCTGGCGGTTCGCCGGCTTCTACATGCTGCTGATGCTCGTCGGGCTGCAGGGCATCCCCGGCGACGTCTACGAGGCGGCGCGCATCGACGGCGCATCGCCCCGGCAGATCTTCGTCGGCATCACCCTGCCCCTGCTCAAACCGACGCTGGCCCTCACCGCCGTGCTGTGCGTCACGGGCAGCCTCCTCGCGTTCGAGCAGTTCTACATCTTGACCAAGGGCGGCCCCGACAACTCCACGATCACGGTCGTGCAGCTCATCTACAACGTCGCGTTCCAGGGCCGCAACGACCTCGGCGTCGCCGGGGCCCTCTCGGTCATCGTGCTGCTCGCGCTCGTCGTCATCAACATCGTGCAGATCCGCTCATTCAGCCGGAAGGCAGACAGCTAATGACCTCTCTCGACGAACGCCCGGCAGCGACGACCGCCGAGCGCGCCGGCGTCGCCCCCGCGGGCGCACACAAAAAGGAGCGGCGGATGACTCTGGGAGGGTTTGCGCTCAAGACTCCGTACTGGGTCTTCACCGCCGGCCTCGCCGTGCTGTTTCTCTACCCGCTGGTGTGGACCGCGATCTCGTCGGTCTCCCCGCTGCCGGGAACCAACCAGGTCGACGGCTGGGGGTTCGGAAACTACATCACCCTCGCGAACTACCAGGCAGGCATCGGCGTCTACCTGCTCAACTCGCTCTTCGTCTCGACGCTGACGGTGGTGCTCACGCTGCTCATCTCGTTGCTCGGCGGCTACGCGTTCGCCCGCTTCGACTTTCCCGGAAAGAACCTGCTGTTTCTCTCCACCCTCGCCATTCTCATGGTGCCCTACGCGACGCTGCTGATCCCCCTCTACGTGCTGCTGAACATGGTGGGCCTGTCGAACTCGCTCGTGGGCGTCGCGCTCGTGCTGACGATGTTCCAACTGCCGTTCTCCACGTTCATGATGCGCATCTCGTTCGAGTCGATCCCGAAAGAGATGGACGAGGCGGCGATGGTCGACGGCTGCTCCACCTTCTCGGCGCTCTGGCGCGTGCTGGTGCCCGCAGTGCGCCCGGGCCTGCTCACGGTGGGACTGTTCGCGTTCCTCGCCTCGTGGAACGACTTCATGGCGCCGCTCATCCTCATCAACGACTCGAACCGCATGACGCTCCCGCTCGCCGTCTCGAACCTCCGCGGCCAGGTGCAGGGCGTCGTCGACTACGGGGCGACCGAGGCGGGCGTCGTTGTTCTCGCGCTGCCGTGCGTTCTGCTCTTCCTTCTTCTCCAGCGTCAATACGTCAGCGGCTTTATGTCCGGTGCATTCAAGGGGTAACGATGACAACTACCGAACACTCGACCGACGCCCGCTCCGCAGCCGTCACCCGGCAGCCCGCCGCCCCGGCGGTTCCCCGCTCGGGCAGGCTGCGCCCGCTCGGTCTCGACGAGGTCGCGATCACCGGCGGGTTCTGGGGCCGTCGGCAGGAGACGAACTCCCGGGCCACCCTCGGCCACATCCATTACTGGCTCGAACGCGCCGGCTGGCTTCCCAACTTCGATCTCGCCGCGGCGGGAACCCTGCCCGGGGGGCGGCACGGCCGCGAGTTCTCCGACTCCGAGATCTACAAGTACCTCGAGGCGGTCGCGTGGGAGCTCGGCCGCCGCCCGGACGCCGAACTCGAGACTCTGTTTCGCACGGTCGTCGCCCGGGTCGCCGCGGCCCAGGAGGCCGACGGCTACATCAACACCCAGTTCGGGCGCCCGGGCCAGCGGCCGCGCTGGAGCGACCTCGAATGGGGGCACGAGCTCTACTGCATCGGGCATCTCATCCAGGCGGCCGTCGCCCGCCGACGCACGAGCCCGGGCGCCGACGACGGGCTGTGGGAAGTCGCGATCCGCGCGGCCGACCTCGTCTGCACGGTGTTCGGCGCCGACGGCATCCAGTCGGTGTGCGGCCACGCCGAGATCGAGACCGCGCTCGCCGAATTGGGCAGGGCGAGCGGCGACGACCGGTACACCGAGCAGGCACGCCTGTTCGTCGAGCGCCGCGGCACCGGGGTGCTCGCCGACATCGAGTGGGGTCGCTCTTACTTTCAAGACGACGTGCCGATCCGCGACGCAGTCGCGATGCGCGGGCATGCGGTGCGGGCGAACTACCTCGCCTCGGGAGCGGCCGACGTCGCCGCCGACCGCGACGACGACGCGCTCACCCGGGCGCTCGCCACCCAGTGGGAGAACACCCGGTCGAAGCGCACCTACGTCACGGGCGGGCAGGGATCGCACCACCAGGACGAGGCGTTCGGCGACGACTTCGAGCTTCCGCCCGACCGTGCCTACTCGGAGACCTGCGCGGGCATCGCGTCGATCCAGTTCAGCTGGCGCATGCTGCTGAGCCAGGGCGACCCCGCCTACGCCGATCTGATCGAACGCACGCTGTACAACGTCGTCGCCACCTCGCCGTCGCACGAGGGCACCGAGTTCTACTATTCGAACACCCTGCACCAGCGCAGCGAGGGCGTCGCCGGCAACCCAGACGAACTGTCGCCGCGTGCCTCGTCGTCACTGCGATCCCCCTGGTTCGAGGTCTCCTGCTGCCCGACGAACGTGGCGCGCACCCTCGCCAGCCTGTCGGCCTACGTGGCCACGGTCAGCGACGACGGGGTGCAGCTGCACCAGCTCGTTCCGGCGACGATCGCCACCGAGCTCCCCGACGGTTCGGCCGTGCAGCTCACGGTCGACACCGACTACCCGGCCGACGGCGAGATCGCGGTGCGTGTCGTTGCGGCCCCGACGACGCCGTTCACACTGTCGATCCGCGTGCCCGAGTGGGCGCAGGGGGCGACGCTGGCGGTGAACGACGAGGCCGCCGTCGACGCGACACCGGGATACGCCGACGTCAGGCGCGAGTTCCGGGCGGGCGACGTCGTGCGCCTGTCGCTCCCGATGCAGCCGCGCATCAGCCAGCCCGATGCGCGCATCGACGCCGTGCGCGGGTGTGTGGTGATCGAGCGCGGGCCCGAGGTCTTCGCCCTCGAGTCCGTAGACCTGTCGACACCGCTGGCCGAGGCGGGACTCGAGAACGTGCTCCTCGCGGCCGGTTCGACGCCGCGCGTTTCCCACGGCCGGGTCGCCGTCGACCTCGTGCGTCGATCGCGGCCGGATGTCGCGGAGCAGGTGAATCTCGTGCCGTACCACGACTGGGCGGGCCGGGGGCCGTCGACGATGCGGGTGTGGATTCCGACGAGCTAGCTGGGGCGCGATCCCTGCTCAGCCGCGGCTGGGGGTTCCGTGCTCGCTTCGACCACGCGCTGGTGCACGGGGAGTGTGATGCGAACGGTCGTTCCCTCTCCGATCGCGGAGTCGACCGACACCTCCCCCTGATGTGCCCACACGATCTCGCGCACGATGGCGAGTCCGAGACCCGTGCCCGGCACGACGTCGTCACGGGCCTTCGCGGCGCGGTAGAAGCGGTCGTAGAGCCGCGGGATCTCGTCTTCCTCTATGCCCACGCCGGTGTCGGCGACCACGATCGCGACGGCCGGCCGGTCGGCGAGCGAGACCGCCGTGACGACCTCGACGCGAACCGAGCCGCTCGCGGGCGTGAACTTGATCGCGTTCTCCATCACATTCGCGACGACCCGCTCGAGCTGGAACTCGTCGCCCTCGACGACCATCGAGTCGTCGCAGACGATTGTGAGCGCCACCTCTCGTGAGTCCGCGAAGGACCTCACCGACTCGGTCGACCGGCCGAGCAGCCGAGCGATGTCGACCGGCGCCAGGGCGAGTGTCGCTTCGCCCGAGTCCAGGCGCGTCAGCAGCAGCATGTTGCCGACGAGCGTCTCGAGTCGTCGGGCGTTGCGGTCGGCGACACGCAGCATGTCCTTCGCGTCGTCGGGTACCCCATCGTCGTCCATCACGAGCCCGAGAAAGCCCAGTATCGAGGTCAGCGGCGTGCGCATTTCGTGGCTGACGGTGCCGATCATGTCGCTCCTCGACTTGTCGAGCTCCGTCAGTTGTGCCACAACCTCTTCCCGCCCGTCGAGCAGTCGCACGAGCATGGCCTGGCGGAACATCACCGGCACGGCGGAGAGGGCGACGGCGGCAGCCGCGAGCACCAGAGCGACGGCGGGCACCGAGGTCTGAGTCGCGACCAGGAGCACTGCGAGTCCGGCGAGCACCGCGATGGCGGGGATGGGCAGCATCCGCGCCCTCGAGGTGGGCGCCTGCTGCTCCGATCGGGAACGGCCGACCCCGTCGACCCAGATGGCCATGAGGGCGACCGCGGCCGTCCACGCCGCGTCGAGCGGCGTGCCCGAGCCGTAGCTGCCCGCGTGGTTGAAGAGGGCGTAGGCGATGTCCGCGCTCGTGAACAGCAGGAGTCCGAGCACGAGAAACTGCCATCTGGTTCCGATGCGCAAGACCGGGGAGGCGGCGATGCCGACGACTACGGCGACGAGGAGAAGGTCGAAGAGGGGGTAGAGCCCGGCTATCGCACCGTCGAGGAAGGTCGAGTCAATGGTCGCGTCGTCGAAGACCGGGGCGAGGACCACCGCGAGAACGGCTGCCGCACCCAGGGCGGCAAGGGCGCTGTCGAGCAGCACCGAGCCGGTCCACTTCTGCGACTTGTGCCGCACCAGCACGATGACGGCCGCCATCATGAACGGGTAGTACAGCAGGTAGCCGAGATCTGCGGGGGAGGGGGAGGGGAGATTTCCGGAGGAGTCCATCGCCAGGGCGAAGTACGTGTCGCCCGCGGCGTTGAAGGTCATGGCCGCGGCGGCGAGGATCACCTCCCATCTCGCGAAGCGCGTTCGCACCGCGACGAGCCAGAAGACCCCCACCGGAATCCACTGCACCGCCAGAGACATCCACACGTTCACCAGGGTGGTGGCGGGGTCTCCGGGAAGCAGGAGGGCGGCGAGGTACACGACGTTCGCGATCACGGTTACCACGATCAGCGCTCGGATCGCGCGTTCCGTGGTGCCCCTGGTCTCACCGGAATCGATGACTTCTCCCCGAATCATCCGCCCCGATGGAATCTTCGTCACTCGGGACCACGCGTGTGGTCGTGAGCAGAGTGCAGGGTGTCGGGGCGCACGGCGAATCCTTCGGTCTATGTCATCTGAGATTACGCCGCTATCGACGTCTCGACCGGTCGCTAGTGCTCGCACGATCGTGTCGCCCGCACCGCTGGCGGCATCCCGGTCGACCGCCGACGTCGCAGAGGCGAGCCCACCCGGCGCCTAGCGCGTGCGCCGATACCGCTCGTAGATCACCTGCGACCCGAAGATGCGCGTCTCGGCGAGGTCGAGCGCGAGCTGTCGGGTGACCGGCGCGAAGTAGGGTGTGCCGCCGCCGACGACGACCGGGTAGCGGAACACGCGCGCCTCGTCGACGAGGTCGAGGTCGTACGCCTGGCCGGCCAGGGTGGGGCCTCCGATCGAGACGTCCTTGTCGGTCGAGTCGAGTGCGGCGGCGACCTCCTCGGCGACCGATGCCCGTGCGAGCCGGGCGTTGCCCTGAACCCTGTCGAGTGTGTGGCTGAAGACGACCTTGGGAAGCGCGGCCCAGACGTCGGCGAATTCGGCCCCGGCCTCGGTGTCGCGCATCGAAGCATCCGTCTCCCAGACCTGCATCGTCTCGTACAGCCGGCGGCCCAGCAGGTAGCCGCCGAGAAGGCCGACCTGCTCGTGTTGAAACCGGATCAGCTCGTCGATCGGGGCGCTCCAGTCGAACCTGCCCGAGCGGTCGTTGATGAATCCGTCGGCCGAGACACCCATCGACATGATCAGCATGGCTCGAAGAATGCCAGATGGCCGGGGGAGGAGACAAGCCCCGGATGCGTCGTCGTCGCCTAGTCGGCCTGCCGCATCCAGTCGGGCAACAGGGAGTAGGCGACGCGCGCGATCTCTGCGGGGTCGTCCTGCCCGCGTGCGCCGATCGCGAGCACGGCATAGAGGCCCGCGGCGGCGTAGGTCACCTCGACCTCGGCGGTCGGCGACTCCCTGCCGCTCTCACGCCAGACGATCCGCGTCTGAACGCGAAAGATCTCGGCGAGCCCTGGCAGGTTCGACCCGTCGTTGTGGGCGTCTGCGAGCCGCACGAGCTGCGGCTCGGAGCGCAGAATCTCGACAATCAGACGCAGGCTGTGGAGTCCCGCGGCCTCGACCGCGACCCCGTTCTCTTCCTCCTCCTGGCCGAGCGCCAGAATGCGATCGAAGCTGTCGAGCATCGCGAACCAGGCGGCCTCTTCGAGGGTGTCGAAGTGGTTGTAGAACGTCGCCCGGGTGACACCGGCGGCCGCACTCAGCGCCGCGATGCTGCCGAGCTTTCCCTCGCGGGCGAGACGGTGCAGGGCCTCGAGAATCTGCTCGCGCGACCGCCGCGACCGCGGGTCTGCTGACGCCGGGCGTGCTCCCATGGGTGTGGTGCCTTTCGCTGAGCTGTCACTGTGCGCTCGAATGCTCTGTCTGGATTATCCCAGCTGGCGCCGTGAGACCCGGGCGGGGCCACGGGTGTCGCGTCACTCGGGCTGCTGGCTGTGATCCTCGACGTCGGGTGTCGCGCGCAGGGCGTCGGCGATCTCTTCTTCGGGGCGCGGAGCGATGGTCTGGTCGGCCTCGAGCTCGGGAACGGTCGGCTCGTCAGGGCCGGGAACATGCGGTTGAGCGGAGTGCTCGTTGTCGAGGGGCACGGCGAATCTTTCGGTCGTTGTGATCACAGCGTACGCCGCCGCCGTCGGCGCGGCTTCGAACGCCTGGTCTAACCCTGCGGCCGGTGCTCGCGAGCTTCGGCCTCTGTCATGACCCGAAGCGAGCGCCAGGCGTCGAGCACCTCCGAGGCATCCGCGGCTCGCTCGCCGGCGTCCGCCCGCACGTTCTGGCTGATCGCCGACTTCGCCGCAATGAGGCTGGTGTTCTCCATGCGGGCGAATCCGGTGCCGTCGGTCAGCCGCCACTCGTCACCGTCGCGCACGCACCAGGCCGCGTAATCGTCGATCGTGTCGGTCTCTTCGAGCCCCATGTCGGGCTCGGCGAGGTACCAGCACGGTGCGGTGTCGGGGTTGGCCGTGATCGGGTTGCGGTCGATCACGACTTCGACGACTCCGCCTCGCGCCGTGACGACGAGCGAGCGGGCGGGCCCGCCGTCGGCGACGACTCCGGCGATCGTGCCGCCCGGCAGGTCGGCGACCATCGGGAACGCGCCGCTGTCGATGTAGGCCTCGAAGTTCGCGTCGCGCTGCAGCTGGTCTGCCGAGGGCCCCGCCGGCTGCGGCTCGGGCACGCTGACCCACATCGCGCCCGCGACCAGCAGCGCGACGCCGACAATACCGACCGCGCGCAGCCGCCACGTGCCGAGAAACAGTCCGAGCATCAGCGCCGAGGGAACCGCGATCAGCAGGTACACGAGCTCGAACCCGGGCTGCACCCAGAGCATCGGCACCGTGCCGAAGCCGGCGACGGCGACGCCCAGCGCGACGAAGGCGACCACGGTCACAACGACGGCCGCGCCGATGCGGCGGCGGCCCGTGACCGCCGAGACGACCAGCGAGATCAGAACGACGGCGACGGCCATCACAACGACCGGCACGAGCAGCCCCAACGGGCCACCGAACATCGCGGCTATCGCACCGCCCATGCCGGCGCTCAGCGCCATGACCAGAATGACCGCGGTGAGCCCCATGGCGAGTGCCGCGCGCAACGCGGGACGAGGGGAGCCGGATGCCGCGGCCTCGACGTCACCGTCGGTGGGAGTCGTCGGCGACGAGGTCTCGGTCATTGCCTGAGTCAACCTCATCGGCAGAGACGGGTCAAGCGAGACCCGCGGCGCCCTATCGGCGACGGGTGAAGACCAGGTGCACGGCTCCTGACGGAGACGGGGTCGCCTCGATGTCGAACCGCTGTTCGAGGCCTTCGAGTCCGTCCCACAGGCGTTCGCCCCGGCCCAGGATGATCGGCACAACCACGACGTGCATGTGGTCGATCAGATCGGCCTCGAAAAACTGGCGCACGGTGCTGACGCCGCCGCCGATGCGCACGTCGAGGCCGCCGGCCAGTGCGCGGGCCTGCTCGAGAGCGGCGGCGGGGTCGGCATCGACGAAGTGGAACGTCGTTCCACCCTCCATCTCGAGCACCGGCCGCGGGTGGTGTGTCAGAACGACGACGGGGGTGTGGAAGACGGGGTCGTCGCCCCACCACCCCTTCCATTCCTCGTCTTCCCAGGGGCCGCGCTGGGGTCCGAATTTGTTGCGGCCCATGATCTCCACGCCGACCTCCGGCCCCCACGCGCTCGCGAACGCCTCGTCGACGCCGAACGATCCCTCCGTCTCGCCGTGGATGCCCATCTCGCGAAACGTGCGCGTCTCGAACGCCCACTCCATCAGCCGATGGCCGGCATGACCGAACGGGGCGTCGAGCTGCTGCCCCTCGCCCGTGCCGAAGCCGTCGAGCGAGATCGAGAAATTGTGCACACGAACGAGGGGCATGTCATCTCCTGGGCTGCTGGTCGTTGCCGATCACCCTATGGCGAGCACGCCCGCCGGCTCAAGGGCGACGGCGGCGTGCTGACCGCGATGCTCTGAGCGGGGCGTCGCCTAGCGGCCGGGGTACTGCGGGTCGAGCAGGTCGGCGAACTGCGGGTTCCCCTTGATGAACCGGGTGACGTAGGGGCAGTAGACGGTGACGCGCATGCCGCGGTCGCGGATGTCGTCGAGGGCGTAGGCGGTGAGCTCCTCGGCGATGCCCCGGCCCCGAAACTCCGGATCGACGGTGGTCTTGATGACGACGACGCGGCCCTCGACCTCGTCGTAGCGGATGTTCGCGATCTGCCTCCCGCCCAGCGTGGCGGCGTAGACGCGGTTGGTGTCGTCGCGGCGCACATCCACCGCGGCGTCGGCGTCTGCCGACGGCAGGTCGGCGTCGCGACTCGCGTCGAAGTCGTTGCCGCCGAGAACGGCCGCGGTGCCCTCGTCGAGAAAGCCGGCCCCGTCGGGGTATCCCGCGGCGTCGGGATATTCGAATCTCTGGGAATCGTCGTGTGTGCTCATGCGCTCTGCTCCTCAATCTCAGGGACAGGATGCCAAACGACCAGAAGGATGTCGACCCCGTCAGAAGTAAAGACCGGGGGAGGGGCGGGTTTGTGACGACCGGAGCAGTTTCGGAGAAGTGGGCGGATGCTGCGTGTTCCTACACTGGGCGCATGGCCGATTCAACGAAACCAGACACATTCAGCGCCGAAGAGAAGAAGGCGATGCGCGACCGCGCGAAAGAACTGAAGGCGGCGGCGGGCAGGGAGAACGATGCGGCCGCGAACGAGCAGGCGATCGCCATCCTTCCCGATGACGAACGCGAGCTCGCCGAGCGCATCCGCACAATGGTCACAGCCGCCGCGCCGCAGCTCGACCCGAAGACCTACTACGGCTTCCCGGCGTGGGCCCGCGACGGCAAGGTCGTCTGCTTCTTCAAACCGAAGTCGAAGTTCAAGGTGCGCTACTCGACGTTCGAGTTCGACACGGCAGCCACGCTCGACGACGGTGCGGTGTGGGCGACGGCGTTCGCCGTGCACAACGAGATGACCGACTCCGACCTGGCGATGCTCGGCGCGCTGGTGGCGAAGGCTGCGGCATAGTTCTCTCGCGCGCGACCCGTTAGCTGACGTAGCATCGCGAGCAGGAGCTTCACGGGGACCCGTACCCGAGCGGCCCGACGACACGATCGCGCACATAAAACGGGGGTTCAGCATGACATCCACACAGCCGGTTCTCTTCACCCGAATCACAGGCCGGCGGTGGGCGGCAGCCTTTCTCGCGCTGCTCTTTGTCGGCGGCGGGATCGCGCAACCAGCGAGCGCCGCGCCCACCGGCACCCTGACCGTCATGATCATCACGACCAGCGGCCAGAAACTGCCGCTGGCGAACGTGGTCGTCGGGCTCTACGGGCCGCTGCAATTCAACGCGACCCAACGCACCGATGCCTCCGGACAGACCACCTTCACGGGGCTCAAGGAGGGCTCGCAGTACACCGTGCAGGTCTCGCAGCGCGGCGACCACGGCGCGTGGACCCGGCTCTCGAATTACAAAGAGAACGTGACGGTGGTCGCCGGTGAGCAACGCTGGCTGGCCCTGCGGATGCGACTGGCCGGGTCGATCGGCGGACGCATCGTCAACCAGTCCGGCGTTCCGGTCGCGAACATGATGGTTCGGGCCTACGGGGCGCTCACCCGCACGAGCGAGAACGACTACACCGACGCCGACGGCTACTACGTGATCCGGGGGCTCTCCACTGATGACTACCGGGTAGAGATCGTCGAGAATCCGGGCTCGCCGCTCATCATCCGCCGGGTGGTCCCCGTCAGTGCCCAGCACGGCAGCGTCGCCCAGACCGCCGTCGACTACATCAATGGAATACCGCAGCAGCCGTACTAATCAGCGTTGCTCCGCCCCGCCCGTATGATCGTGATTCATGTTCGATGTACTGCGCGCCCGGGGCGTCGCCTACCTGTTGGGCACCTCCCTCATCGGCAGGCTCGCCCAGGCGATGTCGGCCTTGGCCCTGGTTCGTCTCGTCGTCGACCAGGGCGGCAGCTACGGGCACGCGTCGATCCTCAGCGCGGCGTTTGTGCTCGCCGGCATGGTCGGGCAGCCGCTGCTCAGTCGCACGATCGACCGCACCGGACGCCGCAGGGCCGTGCTTATGAGCGCTTCCGTGCTCGCGACCGCGGGCTACCTCGGCACCGCCGCCACCGCGACACAGTCGCCGGTGCTCGGGCTGTTCTCCGTCGTGGTCGCCGGATTCTTCACTCCTCCCATAGAGCCCGCTCTCCGCGCGCTCTGGCCGGAACTGGCCGGCCGCAACCGACTGACCCAGGCCTTCGCCTTGGACGCCGCCGCGCAAGAGGTCGGATTCATCCTCGGGCCGCTCGCCACCCTCCTCGGCATCGCCCTCGTCGGACCTCAGGGCAACATCGTTGTTATGGGAGCGCTCGGGCTTGCCGGCGGATTCGCCTTCGCAGCGCACCCGCGTCTGGCCCGCTTCCAGCCGACCGTGACCGGACCGCGTCGACGCCACGGATCTCCGCTCACTGAGCCCGCCCTCCGACGGCTTCTGATCGCGACCTGTGCCGTGGCGATCCCGGTCGGAGCGCTCACCATCGTCGCCGCCCGCTATGCCGAACTCGTCGGTTCCCCCGGCATCGGATCGTGGGCCATCGCGGTCAACGGCGTGGGCGCCTTGGTCGGCGCCATCCTCGCTCCGCGAATCCTGCCGCGTCGGCCCTCGGCACAGCTCATCCGCCCCCTCGGCCTTCTCCTCGCTCTTCTCTATCTGCCGACCGCCGCCTTCGGCCTCGCACCCGGCTGGTGGCTCGCCGCGGCGTTCGTCGCCGGCCTGATGCTGCCGCCGCTGCTGACGCAGGTGTTCATTCACACGCCCGATACCGTGGCCGAGCAGCACCGCACCGAGGCCAACGCCTGGGTGATCAGCGCATTCTCGGTCGGTATCGCGGCCGGGACGCTGCTGGTCGGCTTCGTTGTGGAGGCGTTCCCCGGAGGCGCGGGCATCGGGTTCGCCGTTGTGGCCGCCGTCGCGCTCGGCGCGATCGGCGTTGCACAGGCGACCCCGCGCGCGCTCACCCGGGAGATGCCGGCGCGGCGCGCGGCGGACGTGCACTGAGTCAGTCGGCCGCGTCTCGGCGTCGGGCGACGATCGCCGCCACTGGGCGCTGGCCGGCGGCCTTCCTCACGTGGGACTCGACCACCTCGAAACCGGCCGCACTCAGCTCGGCGCCGAGGGCATCCACGGGCCACCGGTATGCCGTCGTCACCGCGTGCGCGAACTCCTCGACCACAGGGCCCTCGAAGAACCCGACAAGCAGCGCGCCCCCCGGCTCGAGCACGCGCCCGAACTCTCGCAGCGCACCCTGCAGGGTGTCGGGCTCATGGTGAATGATCGAGAACCAGGAGAGAATTCCCGCGATCGAGGCGGTATCGGCGTCGAGGGTGTCGAGACTCCCGATGGTGAAATCCACACGGGGATACAGCTCCCTGGCGTGCGCGATGAACTCCGGCACCAGGTCGACGCCGCGGGCTTCATGACCCTGTTCGACGAGCAGATTGGTCCAATGGCCCGGACCACAGCCGGCGTCGATGATCTCGCCGTCGATCTGGCCGGCCCAGGCGGACACGAGCTGGTGGTCGGATGGATGCACGGCGGTCATCGACCCCAGGAGATCGATGTACTCAGCCGCCCGGCGTGAATACGCGGCGCTGCTGACCTCGTTGACCATGCGACCGAGTCTAGATAGCTCTGCGATGAGTTCGGCGGCGACGAATCTGCGACGCGATGTCTATTCCGGTCGATCCCGTTCGACGCGATAGTAGAAGGACGCAACGGGCGGCCTCGCACGAAGGAGAACAACCATGAAGTACATGCTCATCATGCGCGACACCCAGGAGGCCGTCGACGCCAGCCAGGAGGTCGACTTCGAGGAGATCATCAACGCGATGGGCGCCTACAACGAGTCGCTGATCAAGGCGGGCGTGTTCATCAGCGCGGAGGGCCTCGAACCGGCGACCGAGGGATTCGTCGTCGACTTCGCCGGCGAGAAGCCGATCGTGACCGACGGCCCCTACGGCGAGACGCACGAGCTGTTCAACGGGTTCTGGATTCTTGAGGTCTCGAGCAGGGAGGAGGCCGCCGAGTGGGCGAGCCGTGCTCCGCTCGGGCCGGGCTCGAAGCTCGAGGTTCGCCGCATCCCGAGCCTGGAGGAGGCGTTCGCCGACTTCGCCGACAACGAGTACGTCAAGAAAGAGGCGGAGTTCCGGGCCGAAGGCCGCTGAGACGCGCGTCTGCGGATGACCTCGTGACCGACATCCAGCGAACCGTCGACGCGGTCCGGCGGATCGAGAGCGCGCGTATCGTCGCGACACTCGCCAAGATGACCGGCGACGTCGGCCTCGCCGAAGACCTCGCGCAGGAGGCGCTCGTCGACGCGCTGACCCAGTGGCCGGAGGCGGGCGTTCCGCAGAACGCGGGCGCCTGGCTCACGGCCGTGGCGAAACGCAAGGCGATCGACGGCTGGCGTCGGCGGCAACGCCTCGACGAGCGATACCGGGCCATCGCCCACGACCTGTCGGAGACCACAGAAGACGAATGGCAGCCGATCGACGACGACATCGTGCGGCTCGTGTTCACCGCCTGCCACCCTGTTCTGTCGCGTGAGTCGCAGGTCGCCCTCACCCTGCGCGTCGTCGCGGGACTGACCACCGAGCAGATCGCGCGCCTGCTCCTCGTGCCGGTCGGCACCGTGCAGCAGCGCATCGTGCGCGCGAAGAAGACCCTCTCGGCTGCGCATGTGCCGTTCGAGACGCCGGATCCGAACGAGTGGATGTCTCGACTGAGCGCCGTGCTCGGGGTGGTGTACCTCGTCTTCACCGAGGGCTACGCCGCGACCTCGGGCGACCGGTGGATCCGCACCGAGCTCGCGAACGAGGCGCTGCGCCTCGGCCGGGTGCTCGCCGAGCTGCTGCCGCGCGAGCCCGAGGTGCACGGCCTGGTCGCGCTGATGGAGCTGCAGGCGTCGCGCTTCGGGGCGCGCGTCGACCGCGACGGCGCTCCGATCCTGCTGACCGATCAAGACAGGTCGCGGTGGGACCGCGCGCAGATCGAACGCGGCCGCACGGCCCTGCGCCGCGTCGACGAGCTGGGACGCGGCCGCGGAAGTTACGCCCTGCAGGCGTCGATCGCCGAATGCCACGCGATCGCCCCGAGCGTCGACGACACCGACTGGGAGCGCATCGTCGTTCTCTACGAAGCGCTCGGGCGCATCGCCCCGAGTGCTGTCGTCGAGCTGAACCGCGCCGTCGCGGTGTCGATGGCGACCGGGCCGGCCAACGCGCTGCTCATCGTCGACCGCCTGGTATCGGAGGGCGCGCTGCCCGGGTCGCACCTGCCGCCCAGCGTGCGCGGCGAACTGCTCGCCCGGCTCGGGCGCACGGAGGAGGCGCGCACGGAGCTGATCGCCGCAGCCGCGCTCGCCGGCAACGAGCGCGAGAGCGGCGTGCTGCGGGCGAAGGCCGACTCGCTCTGAGCGGCAGATCGACCCTGCTAGCAGGCCATCACACCGCCGAGTCCGGTGTCGCACAGCTTGACACCGGGAGCGTTGCCCGGGCCGACTTGTCCGCCGCCACCGGTGCGGGGCGGAGTCGCAGCGCCGCCGCCCGAGCCCCGAGGGGCGGCCGGACGAGCCGGAGCCTGGCGGGCGGCTTCGGCCGCAGCAGCGACGCGCGCAGCCTCTGCCGCCGCCGCGACGCGAGCTGCTTCGATCTCAGCGGCCACGCGGGCAGCTTCGATCTCGGCAGCGATGCGGGCTGTCTCGTCGGTCTGGAACGCGGCGAAGTCGGCCAGGAGCATCGCGACGCCGGCGTCGAGCTGCATGGTCACGGCGTTGACGCTCTTCGCCAATGAGGCGACCTTGACGGCGTCCTCGCGCTCCGTGCAGTCGGCTGGAATCTCGACCTCCACGAGCGCAGCCCGATCGTCGCTCACACGAGTGATCAATTCCGCACCGCTGGCGCGCTCGGTGACGGCGTCGACGGCAGCGACAGCCTCAACGCCCTCGGCAGCGTCGACGGCTGGCACAGCAGCGACGGCCGCATTACCTACGCGCGAGGCGTAGGGGGTGCTCGTCCAGCCCGGGTCGCCGGGGAGCGCAAGGCTCGTGACGGCTTCGAGTGCGGCATCGGCGCTCTCGCGCGAGATAGACGCAATTGTGGTCGCGGCTGCGCCGCTCGCGAGGGCAACAGCGCACTGGCGGGCGGTCTCCTCGGCGGTCGCGTTGGCCACGCTCACAGACGTGAGGGTGATGCCTCCGGCGAGCACCAAGGCACCGGCGGCCAGCACAGCGACGAGTCGCTTGCTGGGTCTGCGCGACTTCGTGCTCGAAATCCGGCTCGAGGACTCTGTGCCGAGCTCGTCAGTGCCAGAGGGGTCTTCGGGCATGGTCGTCATCTCCTTCTCAGCATGAAGATCGACGTCATCATGTTTTTCTGCATGTTTAAGGTTCTCTCGGGAACCGCTGTCGTCGAGCCACGCTGCACCCCCAGTCCCGGGGACGATCTTTCCTTGACCATCCTCGATATAGCGGTGCTATAGTGATTCCTATAGCACCGCTATAGAGGCCGCGGCCTCGGACCACAATAGAAATGGGATATCGATGAGCACGATCTTCATCACCGGCGCCTCTTCCGGCATGGGCAGGGCAACAGCGAAACTATTCGCAGAGAAGGGCTGGCAGGTCATCGCCGCCTCGCGCAGCATCGGCAACGACACCGAACTCGCCGCCAGCGACAACATCGAAACGGTGACGCTCGACGTGACCGACCCGCAGCAGATCCGGTCGGTTGTGGCCGATGTGCTCTCCCGCTTCGACGTCGACGTGCTCTTCAACAACGCCGGCGCAGTGCTCTTCGGGCCGGTTGAGGACTACACCGACCAACAGCTCGAAGACCAACTCGCCACCAACCTCCTCGGGCCGATCCGCGTCAGTCAGGCGTTCCTGCCGCACTTCCGCGAGCGACGCGGCGGCACGATCATCAACACCACGTCGCTCACGGCGATGCTTCCTGCACCGTTTATGTCCGTGTACTCCGCGGCCAAGGCGGGGCTCGAGCGTTGGAGCTTCGGGGTGAACCTCGAACTCGACGAGTTCAACATCCGCGTCAAGACGATCGTGCCCGGCATCGTCGACACCAATCTCATGGTCGCCGGCACCGTGGTGCAGAGCGATGCCTACGCGGATTACCTCGGAGAGGTCTTCGCGGCATTCGGCGACCCGGCGACCGCCGAACTGTTCTCGACAGCCGAGGGGACCGCTGCCGTGGTCTTCGGGGCCGCCACCGACGGCAACACGCGTGTGCGCTACCTCACGGATGCGACGGCGAAGGAATACGTCGCGATGATGGTCGGATTCGGCGAAGAGACAACGCAGGCATTCGCTTCCACAGTGATGTTCGGCTGATCGTGTCCGTCTTTCACAGCGATCTCACGATGGGCCGGTTGCTCCCGCCCGTCAACATCGGTCCCCGTCTTGCGCGACTCGCGAACCGCATGCCGGTGCGCTCGCCCGCGCCGCCAGAGGACATGATCGTCTCCGATCTGAAGGTTGTCGCGCCTCAGGGAGCACCCGCGGTAGACGTTCGGATGTATCGGCCCGCGTCGGCCACCGGAGACATCCCCGTGCTCGTGTGGATGCATGGCGGGGGGATGATTCTCGGGAACCACCTGTCGGAGGAGGACTCCAATGTCGCCTTCGCGCGCGAGCTCGGCATCGCCGTCGTTTCGGTGAATTACCGTCTGGCACCGCAGTCGCCTGCGCCCGCTGCCGTGGAGGACTGCTACGCCGTGGTGGAGTGGCTCGCCGCCAACGCCGCCGAACTGGCTATCGATCCTCAGCGCATCGCCCTGGGTGGGGCGAGCGCCGGCGGGGGACTTGCCGCGGCCACGGCCCTGATGGCGCATGACCGCGGCCGCATCCAGCCCGCTTTCCAGCTCCTGATCTATCCCATGCTCGACGACCGCACCGTTCTCCGCACCGACCTCGACACGGCCCACACACGCTTCTGGCGCCCGGGAAGCAATCGATACGCCTGGAGCGCCTACCTCGGTGAAGAGGCAGGGGGTGCCGATGTCTCCGACTACGCGGCGCCGGCTCGCCGCACCGACCTGTCGGGCCTACCTCCAGCATGGATCGGCGTGGGCACCCTCGACCTGTTCCACTCCGAAGACGTCGACTATGCCGAACGTCTCCAGCGTGACGGCGTACCCGTCGACCTCGTCGTCGTCGAGGGCGCCTTCCACGGGTTCGACGTGCTGTTCAAGAAGAAGCCGGTGTCACGCCGGTTCTGGGAGGCGCAGCGGGATGCGCTCGCGCGGGCCCTCGTCGATTCGAAGACGGAGATGAATCGATGAGGGCACGTCGCCGTGGCGCCCTGGGATAGAGTCGGGCAATGTCCACGCGTGAGACCCTGATCGCGGCGGCTCTCACAGTTCTCGAACGAGAAGGCTCGGCACAGTTCTCAACCCGGGCTGTCTGCTTGATCGCGAACGTGACGGCCCCGACCCTGTACCACCACTTCGGCAATGCGGACGGCTTGTTGAACGCGGCCGTGGAAGAGGCATTCAGGCAGTTCCTCGCGGCGAAGGCCGAGGCAGCAAGCGCGACGGCGGATCCCGAGACGGCGCTGCGCGACGGGTGGGACGACTATGTGCGTTTCGCTGCCGACCGACCGCTGGTCTACGCCGCGATGATGGCCCGCCTGTTTCAGGGAGTCGAGATCCCTGCCGCCCGCCAGGCCTTCGCCATCGTTGCGGAGCAGATCTCCGCGCTCGAGGCGGCCGGCAGGCTCCGACTTCCCCCGGACGAGGCGGCTCAACTCGCGTGGGCTTCCGTCAACTCGGCGGCGATGTTGCACGTCACGGCGGCGCTGCATGTCTCGGACTATCTAGGGGCTCCCGACCCGGCGGTCATCACGTTTCTTCGAGATCGGGCGCTCCGGGACCTCTGCGCGCCAGTCTAAGAAGCGCCCATCGAAGGTCGTCCGACTCTCTAACGACCTCTTCACCATGATGATGAACGAGCGCAGATGCCGGAGTGCTTGTGACTGACGTCGTCCACGCCTGGCCCGCCTACAGTGGAGGGGTGAAAGCACCAGAGGATCCCGCGACTCCGGTCGAAGCGGCGAACGACCCACGAATCCTGGTCTTCGGCCGGCTCCTCGGCGCTGCCAACCGGCTCGAGTACATTCTCGCCCGATCGCTCGAAGACGAATTCGGGCTCAGTCACTCCCTGTTCGAGTTGATGCTGGTCGTCGGCAGGGCGGGGACCGGCGGTGTTCCCGTGCGCGACATCGCGCAAGCCCGAGTGCTGACCTCCGGAGGGGCTACCCGGCTCGTGCAGCGTGCAGCCGAGCAGGGGCTGATCGAGCGCCGTATCTCTCCGGAAGACGCGCGGGTGCAGCTGATCGAACTCACGCCGCACGGCCGAGACTTGCTCGTCAGGGCGAGCGCGCTGCACGCGCACAATGTGGAGCGGTACCTGATCGACGTGCTGCCCCCCGATCAAATCGGCGTGTTCGCGGATGCCATTCGTGTGCTCAGTCAGAACGCAGCGAAAGCACTTCCCGTGATGCCCTAGTTCGACCGCATCTTTTTTACCTCGCCGGGAATAGCTGACTAGTCAGCCAATGTGGGACTCGTGTAGGCGCGACGTGCTCCTATTCTCGGAATCATCCGAGACCCTTGCGGAAGGAATCTGTGCAGCTATGACGCTCAATTACGAAATCTTCGACCTCGACTTCCCGGCCGGATCGCCGAATAAGTCTGCCGTCCTGGTCACCGGCGATACCGAGGCGTTGCTGGTCGACGCCGGTTTCACCCTCGCCGACGGACACCGTCTGGTCGCCGCGGTCCTCGACTCCGGCAAGAAGCTGACGACCGTGTTCGTCAGTCATGCCGACCCGGACTTCTACTTCGGCCTCGAAGTCGTCGCCGACGCCTTCCCCGACGCCAAGTTCGTCGCCACTCCGATCGTGATCGAGCACATCCTCGCGTCGTTCGTCGGCAAACTCGAAGCATGGTCGTCTCTCGGGGCGAACCTCCCTACCCGGCTCGTCGCGCTCACGCCGTTGAGCGAGGACTTCCTCGAGGTCGACGGCCAGCGCCTGGAGCTGCGCGGAGGCTCGGCTCTGCTTCCCGACCGTCACTATCTGTGGAGTGCCGCCGACCGCTCGATCCTCGGCGGGGTTCTCGTCTTCCAGCAGGAGCACGTTTGGACCGCCGACACCGCGACGCCCGAACTGCGTGCGGCCTGGGTCGAGCTGATCGGCGAGATGCTCGCCCTCGATCCGCAACTGGTGATTGCCGGCCATCGCCTGCCCGACACGGCGAACGACGCGACCGCGCTCGAGTACACACGTGACTACCTGCTCGCCTTCGAGGAAATCCTGGCCGAGTCGGCAGACGGCGCGGCGACGACCGCGGCGCTCATCGAAAGCTACCCGGACTCCGGAATGCTGATTGCGGCCCAGCTCGGGCCGAAGGTTGCGAAGGGTGAGATGACATGGGGTTGAACACGATGAACGAATTCGCAGAATCTGCCGCTCCGCGCGACGTCGTGCGTCGCCAGTACATCGCCTCTGCCGCCGGTGACCTTGACGCCCTGCGCGCGACTCTCTCGCCCGATGTCGAGTGGACCGAGATGGCGGGATTTCCGCTTGCGGGCACGTACCGCACACCCGAGGGAGTGACCTCAGGGGTTATGGAAATCCTCGGCCGCGACTGGACCGGCTGGGCCGCGCACGACGACACCTACGTCGTCGACGGCGAAAACGTCGTGGTGTTGGCCCGGTACACGGCAACCAACAACGCCACACAGAAAGCGCTGAACGTTCGCGTCGCCCACCACTTCATCGTCCGCGGTGGGCTCATCGTTCGCTTCGAGCAATTCGTCGACACCGCGAAGGTCTCCGAAGCCTCCCAAGCGAACTGAATCGCGCGGGACTGCTGACGGTTCAGTCGCACTCGCGAGTACTGGAATTGGCGAACCGGCAGCAGTCCCGTCCGCAGGGTCGTCCTTCGTGAGCCGGCCAGCGAACCACCATAGAATTCTCTGTAGATGAGTGCCACGCGAACCGTATTCCTAGACGTAGACGGCACCCTCGTCGATCACACCCAACGCCTCGCGCCCTCCGTCGTCGAAGCCGTTCAGGGCGCCCGCCGCAACGGACACCTCGTATTCGTCGCCACAGGCCGTTCCCGCTCGGAGATCCCGGAGTCTGTGCTGGATATCGGTTTCGACGGAGTCATTTCTGCCGCCGGTGGCTATCTGGAGTATCAGGGTGTCTTGATCGCGGAGCACACGTTGCCAGAGGCAGATGTGGAAGAGATTGCCGAGTTCCTTGGGAGGCACAATGTTGAATACAACCTGCAAGCATTCGATGCGGTCTTTCCGAGCCTGGGCCTGACGGCCCTTATAGAACGGGCTCAGGCCCACAATGCCGACGTTTCAGACGCAAGGGCGGCCGCGGGCGCATCGCTCCCTGGGCCGGGTTCCGGCGAACGGATAGCGAAGGTTACTTTCTACGGTGAGCACGCCAGCACCTACGCCACCGTCCGCGACGGTCTCGGTGATCGCTTCCACGTAATCACCGGCACAATCCCCTGGCTCGGCGAAGCGGGAGGAGAGATCAGCCTGCCTGGTATCAACAAGGGCGCGGCGATCACGGAGATGATGGCCGTGCTGAGCCGACCGGTTTCAGGTGTGGTCGCCATCGGAGACAGTGTCAACGATCTGGAGATGTTCGACGTCGCCGGCGTCAGCATCGCCATGGGCAACGCTTCTCCCGCAATCCAAGCGCACGCCCACGAGGTCACGTCTTCGGTGGACAATGACGGTGTGTGGACTGCGTTCCGTCGACACGGCCTTATCTAACGCCACTGTCAGCAGTCGAAAGTCGCTCGAGGCCGGCGGCCTCGCTGGGCGGTGAGTCGCGTTCCCGGGGGGCAATGGCCTGCCGAATGACGGGCTCGTAAAAAAGAGCCAAATCGCGTTCCGGGGGCATGGCCTGCCGAAATACGGGCTCGTTAGAAAGCGCCAAATCTTTGGCCCTTTCAAACGAGCCCCCTGTCGGATTCGAACCGACGACCCCCGCTTTACAAGAGCGGTGCTCTGGCCAACTGAGCTAAGGGGGCGAAATGACGCAGCTCAATGTTACTGGGCGCCGCCGATCGAAAAGACAAGGGTCAGGCGAGCTCGGCGACCACCCGGTCCATCACGGCGGTCCAGTGCTCGAGCATCTGGGCGCGCTCGGCCTCCGACGCGAGGCGCTCGTGGTGCAAGCCGATCGTGGTTCCGCCGCCGGCCGGCGTGAGGGTGACCTGAAACGTCGAGTCGTGGTCCCAGTCGTCGGGCTGCCAGGTGATGCGCAGCCGCAGCTCGTCGGTGCGGCTGCGGATCTCGCCACGCGTGCCATCCACCGTCTCGTAGGCGTCGCCCTTGTGCAGCCCCAGCGTCGTATCGCCGAGCCAGGTGGCGACCCCGTCGACCACTATGTATTCCCAGACCTCGTCGACCGGGGCATCCACGGTGCGTCGCACCCCGAGCTCCCAGCCGACGTCTTTGGTGAGTCCTGTCGTGTTGTTCATCACTCAGTACTATCGCGACCGTGCGGCGAACGCCAGAGTCTTACGACAGCTCCGTGAGGTAGCGGCCCACCTCGAGCCGCTTGCGCTTGTCTGACTTCGTCTTCTCGGGCAACCCGCCCACATAGAGCCAGCCGAGCAGCTGCTCGTTCGGCGCCAGCTCGTGCATGCGGTGCACCGGCTCAGAGCGCGTGAGCACGCCGCTGCGCCAGAACACGCCCCAGCCCGCCTCGTCGAGAAGCAGGCTCAGCATGTGGGCGACTCCGGATGCCACGGCCTCCTGTTCCCACGCGGGCACCTTGAAGCTCGGCTTGTGCACGAACACGACCGCGATCAACAGCGAGGCGCGCAACGGTTTCGACGCCGCCTTTTCTGCGTCTTTGCCGGTCGCGCCGGTCGCCTCGGCGAAGGCCGCGCCGAGGCGCAGGCGTGCGTCGCCGCGCAGCTCGATCAGCCGCCACGGCTTGAGCCCGCTGTGGTCGGCGACCGTCGCCGCCGCCTCGACGAGAGGCAGCAGCTGCAGTCGACTCGGTGCCTCGGGCGTCACCTTCGAGTGCGAGTGGCGGTTCAGCACCGCGTCGAGTGCCGACAACTACTCTTCCTTGAACCCGAGCGAGAGGGAGTTCATGCAGTACCGGTCGCCGGTGGGGGTCTGGTACGCGTCGTCGAACAGGTGCCCGAGGTGCGAGTCGCAGGTCGCGCAGCGAATCTCGGTGCGGGTCATCCCCAGCGTCTTGTCGACGACCAGGGTGACGGCCTCCGGGTCGATGGATTCGTAGAAGCTGGGCCATCCGCTGCCCGAGTCGAACTTCGCGCCGCTCTTGAACAGCTCGGCCCCGCAGGCACCGCAGGTGTAGATGCCGTCGCGCTTCTCGTCGAGCAGGGCGCCCGACCAGGGACGCTCGGTGCCGGCCTCACGCAGAATCTTGTACTGCACGGGCCCGAGCTCGGCGAGCCACTCTTCCTCGGTCTTGACGATCTTGCTGGTCATGTGTTTCTCCTTGACGCGTGGGAAGAAGTCTTCCGCTCTATTAAACTCGGCCCCATGCCCGATTGTTCCATCGTCCACAAACAGTGGGGCGAACTCACAACCAGCGAGCTCTACTCGTTCATCAAGCTTCGCACCGATGTCTTTCTCGTCGAGCAGAAGGTCGACGAAGAAGAGCTCGACAACCGCGACCAGGTCGCAGAGCATTTCTTCATTGCGGATGCCATCGGTACAGCCGCGTACCTGCGTGTGCTTTTCGACGAGTCGCCTGAGCATCTCGACGCCCACCGTGTGGTGGGGCGCGTCGTCGTGCGCGCCGACCGCCGGGGCGAGGGTCTCGCGCAGATTCTGCTGAACAGGGTCTTAAGCCTCTATGGCGACGAGGCAATGCTGCTGCATGCTCAGGAGTACGTCGCACCGCTCTACAGGAAGGCCGGATTCACGGCCTTCGGCGAGCCCTACGACGAGGCCGGGATCCCGCACATCTCGATGTACCGCCCGGCCGCGGCGCATTTCACGGCCTGACAATTAAGGGTTACCTAACAAATATTTTGACACGGTGGGCCTCGACGCAATAGGGTCGCAAAGTAAGCCAAGCCTTAGCTAACTCATTCGTCCTTCCCGGCACCGGTGCCCCACGTTCACAGTCCTACTGCTGCGCGGAAAAACCGGTGCGACCCTTGGAGTGAACCACCTCGTGAACACAGCAGTCACCTCACGCCTGAGCAGATGGGTGGCAGCGTTCATCGCCGTGGCCCTTGTCGCCGGCGGAAGCATCCTCGTCACAGCACCGGCATCCGCGGCCCCCGCCACGGTCACCGGCGGAAGCCTCGACTGGGGAGTCGCCGCCGACTACCGGGCGATCTTCGCGACGCGCGCCGTCGCGGGCGGAGCGGCCCAGACCGCGGGCGACACGTTCACCTTCCCCGCAGCAACGTCGTCGACCTACGACCCCGCGACCAAGTCGGGAACCCTCAACTTCACCGGCAACGCGCGCATCGGCTACTTCGCGGGAGCGCCGATGCCCGGAGTCGCGTCGGGCAACTACTTCTACATCTCGAATCCGACCGTGACGATCTCCGGCACGACGGGCACCATCTCGGGTCAGACCGCCGGCGATTCGCACAGCACAAACCCCGAGCTGCCCAAGGCCGCGCTCGCGAACCGCACGGTCGCCACACTCGACCTCGCCGGCGTCACCCCGACGGTGAACGCCGAGGGCACGCTCATCACGTTCGCGGCCGTGCCGACCGCGATCACGGCTGAGGGCGCCGCGACTCTCGCCACCTTCGTCTCCGCGGGAGACGCCGCCGCAGGAAAGCGCGCCGCCGGCTCGGCCCTCGACCCGCTCACCATCCAGCTCGCGATCGTCGCCCAGCCCGTCGCGGTCGCCACGACCACGACGTTGACCGCACCGGCATCCGCCGTCGTCGGCGCACCCGTCGCCCTCAGCGCGACCGTCGCCCCGGCGACCGCCGCCGGCTCTGTCGAGTTCTTCGACGGCGCAACGTCGCTCGGCTCCGCACCCGTCGCATCCGGAGTCGCCTCCACAAGCGTCACCCTGGCCGCCGGCGCGCACAGCACCACCGCCCGCTTCGTTCCGGCCGACGCCGCCCTCTTCGCCACTTCGACCTCGGCAGCGAGCGTCGTCACCGTCACCGCAGCGCCCGTCGTCACCACGCCGACGGTGGTCGTCTCGAAGACCAGCGTCGTCGACGCCGGCGAGATCGTCACCGTCACCGGAGCAGGCTTCTCACCGGTCGGCACCACGACCAACGCGGCCCGCCCGCCGCTGGCCGGCAAGTTCGGCGGCGTGTACGTGTCGTTCGGCAAGTTCGCCACCGTGTGGAAGGCCAGCGAGGGTGCGAACTCCGCGGCCCGCCCGGTCGGCCCCGGCGGCAAGTGGGTCGTCAACCCGGCCGACGTCGCGACCATCGGCGGTGCCTCTGCGGGAGCCGTCGCGATCAACGCCGACGGCACCTTCTCGGTGCAGCTGCTCGTGAAGCCCGGCTACTCGGGTGAGCCCGCCACCGGCAATTACGGCATCTACACCTACCCGGGCGGCGGAGTCTCGTACCCCGCGTTCGAGACCTACACCCCGATCACCTTCTCGGCGGCACCCATCGTGACCGTCTCGAAGTCGACCAACGTGAGCCCGCTCGGAGAGACCGTCACCGTGACGGGCACCGGCTTCGCGCCCAACGCCCCGGCCACCAGCGCCGCCCGACCGCCCCTCGCCGGCAAGTTCGGCGGCGTCTACGTCGCCTTCGGCAAGTTCGCCACCGTCTGGAAGCCCAGCGCCGGTGCCACGAGCGCTGCCCGCGTCACCGGCCCCGGCGTCAAGTGGGTCGTCGACCCCGCGGATGTCGCGACCATCGGAGGCGCCCCGGCCGGAGCCGTCGCGATCAACGCCGACGGAACCTTCACCACCGAACTCGTGCTCAAGCCCGGCTTCGACAAGGAGCCCGCCACCGGCAACTACGGCGTCTACACCTACCCGGGCGGCGGCGTCTCCTACGCACCGTTCGAGACCTTCACCCCCGTCGTCTTCGCCGGGGCGACCGCCACCACCACGACCCTGACCGCTGCGCCCGTTGCCGTGACCGTCGGCGGCTCGACCACCCTCACCGCCCAGGTCACCCCCGCGAATGCGGTCGGAACCGTCGACTTCAGCCTCGGATCGACCCCGCTCGGCTCCGTCGCCGTGGCGGGCGGCACCGCCAGCATCCCCGTCGGCGACCTCGCCGCCGGAGTGCAGCAGTTCACCGCCACCTTCGTGCCCGGCAATGTGCTCAACTTCGGCGGCTCCACCGGCAGCGCGTCGGTGGCCGTCGCCGAGAAGACCGTCGGCGCAGGATCCCTCACCTGGGGCATCAAGCAGTCGTTCCGTGAGTACGTGGCCGGCCCCATCGCGAAGGGGACCATCACGACCTCCGGTGTCGGAGCATCCGCCGGAATCTTCACCTTCGGCCAGGCCGCGGGCGGCAACTACGACCGCGCCACCGGGGTCGGCACGTCGGCCTACAGCGGATCGGTGCGGTTCTCCGGACACGCCGGCCTTCTGGATGTCTCGATCGCCAACCCGGTCGTGCGCGTCGACAGCCCCACCCAGGGCACGCTGCTCGTGAGTGTCAACGGCGGCGCGGCCATGCCGTTCGCCAGCCTGAACCTCGCCGCCGCATCCCGCTCCACGCCGAACAACACCGTCAGCTACTCGGGTGTGCCCGCCGTGCTCACGGCCCAGGGCGCGTCGGTGTTCGCGCTGAACGGATCGGGCTTCTACGAGGCGGGCACACCGCTCGACTCGCTGAGCTTCGTCATCGGCGCCCCGAACGTCATCTCGTCGATCGGCGCCACGGTCGCGTCGTTCAAGGCCCCGAACAAGGCCGCCGCCACCCCGCCGGCCACGACCGGCATCGAGATCGCACAGGGAACCAGCCTCACCGCCGGCGACGAGGTCACCATCACCGCGAGCGGCTTCCAGCCGAACGAGACCGGGATCCTCGTCGTCATCTACTCGACGCCGACCGTGCTCGACACGAACGCGAAGGCGGATGCCGCGGGTGTCGTCACCTGGACGGGTCGCCTCCCGGCCGGGCTGAGCGGTCTGCACACGCTGACGTTCCAGGGATCCGTCGACCGCGGCGTCGAGCTGAACATCGCCGCGGCCGCCGAGACCGCCGTCGTCGGCTGTGTCGTCGACGACGCGACGCTCACCTGGGGCTTCAAGGAGTCGTTCCGCGCCTACATCAGCGGTGCCATCGCCAAGGGCGAGTGGACCGTCGCCGACGGCGCCACCTACGCGGTGCCGAACTTCGGCTGGTCGGCCGGCGCCGGCGGCTACGACGCGGAGACGGGGGAGGGCTCGCTCGCCTTTGCCGGATCCATCGCGTTCACCGGCCACGGCGGAGTGCTCAACACGGTCGTGTCGAACCCGCAGGTGAAGTTCGTCGACGCGACAACGGGTGTGCTGCTGCTCGATATCTCGGGAACCACGCAAGACGGTGCCGCGATCGACAACAAGGCCGTGGAGTTCGCCGCCCTCGACCTGACCGATGTTGTCGAGAACGACGAGGGCTCCGTGACCATCACGGCCGCCCCCGCCACGCTGACCGCTGCGGGCTCCGCCGCGTTCGGCACCTACCCGGAGGGCGAGGGGCTCGACCCCGTCACCCTCGCCTTCTCGACGGCGGCCGACTGTGCCGTAGAAGAGGAAGCGCCCACGCCGATCTCCGCCACGGCCGACGACGAGGTGGTCCCGGTGTCGACGACCGCCGACCTCACCTGGATCATCTGGGCCGCGATCGCGCTGCTCGTGATCGTCGCCGCCGTGGTGACCGTGGTCGTGGTGCGTCGCCGCAAGAAGTAGAACGCAGCGCGCGGGCGCCGGCCGACCTTCTCGGGTCGGTCGGCGCCCGCGTCGTTTGCGGGTCGGTTCGTGGGGCGTCTTCCCGGACGCTCGCGAGGGCGGGTGCGAATAGCTGAGAGGATGCTTCGGTGAGCACTGAGCCGAGCACGCCCCCGAGCCCCGAGGCCACCGCCGAACGCTACGCCCGATTCGCCGCCACCGAGGCGCACGGCGAATCGCCGGTCTACGCCGCCTGGGCCGCCGGGGTCGCCGGCGACGCCGAGCTGATCGCCGCCATCGACGGGCTGCCCCCGCAGCGCCGCCAGCCGCCGCTGCTCTTCGCCGTTTCCCGTCTGGTCGGCGCACCCGTCGGAGCCTTCGAACCGTGGCGCGCGTTTGTGCTCGCCCACTGGCCGCGCGTGCGCTCCGAGATGCTCGTGCGGCTCACCCAGACCAACGAGCCGCTGCGCTGTGCCGCGCTGATGCCCGTGCTCGCCGCGATCCCCGGGCCGATCGCGCTGCTGGAGGTCGGGGCATCCGCGGGTCTCTGCCTCTACCCCGACCGATTCAGCTACCGCTACGACGGGGGCGAGCCGCTGCACCCTTCCGACGGACCCAGCGCCGTGATGCTCGAGTGCGCGACGAACGGCCTCGTCGCCCCGCCCGCGCGCCTGCCGCAGATCGTCTGGCGGGCCGGCATCGACCTCGCACCGCTCGACGTCGCGTCGCCCGACGACACCCGCTGGCTCGAGACCCTGATCTGGCCGGAGCAGGCCGCCAGGCTCGACCGGCTGCGCGCGGCCATGGCGATCGCGCGCGCCGACCCGCCGCTGCTCGTCGCGGGCGACGTGACCGAGGCGCTGCCGGGCCTCGCGGCGCAGGCCCCCGCGGGCGCCACGCTCGTCGTGGTGTCGAGCGGCGTTCTCGTCTACGTGGTCAGGCCCGAGCGCGAACGGTTCGTGCGGGCGGTCGACGCGCTCGACGCCCGCTGGCTGTCGCTCGAGGCCGCCGGGCTGTTTCCGACCGTGGTCGCGGGCCTAGAGCGCACAACGGGGCTCACGCACGACCAGCTGCGCGGTCGGTTTGCGCTCTCGCTCGACGGTTCCCCGCTCGCGTTCGTGGCCCCGCACGGTGACCGCATCGACTGGCTGCCGCAGGCCTGAGCGCGTGCCTGCGTCGCGCGTGCCGCGCGCCGCCGCCGCCGTGCCCGCGACTTGTCACGTTCGGGCCCATTTCACGCCGGGGTGGCCCCGTTGGCGACAACTCGCGCCGTGCTCGCACCTCGGGGACGGGTCGCGCGCCCGCGCGGCCGTCTTCTCCGGCCTACCGCGCGCCTGCGACTTGTCACGTACGGGGCTACTTCGCGCCGGGGTCGCCCCGTTGGTGTCAACTCGCGCCGCCCTCGCTCCAGGGGAGGAGCAGCGCGCCCCCGTCTTGTCACGAAGGGGGCTATCTCGCCCCGGGGTGGCCCCGTTGGTGACAACTCGCGCCGCCGGCGCCCCGGGGAAGAGCTGCCCGCCCCCTTAACTTGCGGCAAATCGACCTAACTCCGCCGGTATAAGTCGTTCTCCCGCAAGTTTGCGGGCGGGAGGAGAGGGGGCGTGGCACGGTCGGCGGCCGGAGGGGCGGCTCAGACCGAGACACCCGGCCAGCCGCGCGACCTCGCAATGGCTAGGGCGCGTAGATCGCCCGGGCGAGGGCGTCGAGCACCTCGGGCACGCGCGGCCCGAAGCTCAGGATCTCGCCGTCGGCCATGTCGACGAACCGGCGGTGCTGACCCGCGGCGGTGAGCCCGATCGCGGGCTTCGTCTCGATCAGCCCGTCGACGCCCCCGGCGCTCTCGATGCCGTCGCTCATCACGAGGATCAGGTCGGGGTTGGCTGCCACCAGCGCCTCATCCGTCATCGGCTTCATGCCGGTCCAGCCGATCTCGCCGGCGACGTCGATGCCGCCCACGCCCTCGATCAGCTCGTCGGCTCCCGACTCCTCGCCGAACAGGTAGTAGATTCCCGAGCCGCCGCGCAGATAGAGGAAGAGGATGCGCACCCTGTCTGCGGCGTTCTCCGGCGCGATCGCGGCGATCTCGGCGATCTTGTCGGTGATCGCGGTCGAGAGCTGGGCGGCCAGCAGCTCGCCCGCGGGCGCGACTCCGAGGGCGGCAGCGACCTGGCGGGCGAGCTCGCTCACCCCGGCCATGCTCGGGTCGGTGTCGACGAACACGACGGTGATGCCCGCCTCGCGCAGCTGCTGGATCACGTCGATCGGCCCGATGGTGCCGTCGGTGATGAGCAGGGTGGGGCGCAGCGCGAGCACGGCCTCGCTGCTCACGGCGTGACCCCCCGAGGTGATGAGTGGCAGATCGGCGGCCTCGGGGAAAGTGGTCGACACGTCGCGCCCGACGACGCTGTCGCCGAGGCCCAGCCCGAAGACGGTCGCGGCGATCGAGCCGGAGATGTCGAGGCCGAGAATACGGTCGGTCGAGGTGACCGTGACGGCAACGTCGCCGTCGAGGTCGTGTGAGATGACGGATGCCGGCAGAGTCTGCTCGGGATCAGTGTCGACCGGGGTGATCGACGAGTTCTCGAGCGCGGCCGTCGTCGGCCCCTCGAACGCCCTCGGGTCGTCGAGCAGCGAGAGCTCGGCGAGCGGCACCGACTGGTCGGCCGTCGGGGCGCTCTCGGGCGACGTTGCCCCCGGGGCCGAGCAGGCGCCCAGCGTGAGGACCACGAGGGCGGCCGCGAGAATCGCTCCGCCGCGCATCGTGCGCAGGGGGAAGGTCGTCATGCCCGGCTGTTCCTGTCTGTATGCTCGTCGTCGGTGGTGTGCGAATACGCTTAGGCTATCCTAACTTCGCTGGGAGTCGAGGGGCAGTCGCTGTGCCGAACTGCCGGGTTCATTGGGCAATCGTTCGGAATGCCTGCCCTAGGCTTGCGGAAAACGTGAGGGGTACCGTGCAGGAGAGTGTCGAGTCGGAGCATCCGATCAGTCACACCCTCACCGACCGCGAAATCGCGATCCTCGAGTTCGAACGCCAGTGGTGGCGACACGCTGGCGCGAAGGAGGAGGCCATCCGAGAGGTCTTCGACCTTTCGGCTGCCCGGTATTATCAGTTGCTGAACACCGTGATCGATTCGCCCGACGCCGTGCGCCACGATCCCATGCTCATCAAACGCCTGCAGCGAGCGAGAGCTTCGCAGGTGCAGACCCGGGCATCGCGAGTCTTCACGAGTGCACGCCAGGCGGAGATATCCGATTACCGCCTGCCAGACGAAACGACTGAATAGAACTATGGCCAGTTACCCGAAAGACCGGTTCGACGACCTGCCCAAGGACCTCGTTCGTGTTGGTGCGCACCGCGCCCCCAAGAAGCGGGGCGGCGGCTGGATCGGATTCGCCTGGGCCGCGTTGGCGACCGGTGTACTCGTGGTCGGCGGCCTCTTCACCCTCTCGCTCATCGACCCGAGCGTGCGCTTCGAGTTTCCCGGACTCCCGGCAGCCAGCGAGCCCGCGGCGGCCCCCACCGAGGATCCGACGCCCACCGCTCTGCCGCTCACCGATCCGAACACGATCGACCCGGCCCGCCTCATCACGATCACCGTTCTGAACGGAACCCCGGTCGTCGGCCAGCAGACGGTGGCCGGAGACGCGCTCGCCGCCGCGGGATGGCCCATCGGCAGCACAACGACGGCGTCGACGAGCGACGTCGAGAAGACCACCGTCTACTACAGCAACCCCGCCGACGAAGACATCGCGCGCGGACTCGTGGCGGCACTGGGCGGCGGCGAGATCAGCGAGAGCACCGCGTTCCTCGGCGCCCCGATCACCATCGTGCTCGGCGCCGACTACACGCCGGCACCGTAGCGACCCGGCCCGCCGCGGGCGGCGCGATCGGCGCCGGAATCGTAGCGTTTGCGGGCGAAAACGGCCCATTGTGTTACGAACGTGTTTAATCCTTGATTTTTCTGCGGGATGTTGGATCAACCCCTTCTGCGCGCCTCGACCGCTCGGCTACGATCTGGGATTGGTCGCACCGCGAATGGTGCGATCGCACCAGATAACGCACCAGGGAGCAACACATGGCGAACGGAACCGTGAAGTGGTTCAACGCTGAAAAGGGATACGGTTTCATCACTGTCGAGGGCGGCAGCCAGGACGTCTTCGTCCACTACTCCGCCATCGACATGGGGGGATACAAAGTTCTCGAAGAAGGCCAGAGCGTGACCTTCGAAATCGGCACAGGCAGCAAGGGGCCACAGGCTGAGTCTGTGCGCCTCGCACAGTAGCAACTCTCAACCGCCGACAGTGACCCGCGGAAAGCGGGTCACTGTCGTGCGCCCGCGCGGTCGCGGCGAGCAGCGCAGCTCGCCGCGAACCGCGCGCGGCCGCGGCGTCCGCCGCACTTTCTTGCACTCGTCCCTACCGAGTGCTAATTTTGTCATTGGCACTCGCATGCTTCGAGTGCTAAAGAATTCGGTCGGCTGACGTCCGGAAAGGACGAGAAAACACACATGGCAAAGATCATTGCTTTCAACGAAGAGGCCCGTCGCGGCCTTGAGCGCGGCCTGAACATCCTGGCCGACGCCGTAAAGGTCACCCTCGGCCCGCGCGGCCGCAACGTCGTACTCGAGAAGAAGTGGGGCGCTCCCACCATCACGAACGATGGTGTGTCGATCGCCAAGGAAATCGAACTGGACGACCCCTACGAGAAGATCGGCGCAGAGCTGGTCAAAGAGGTAGCCAAGAAGACGGATGACGTCGCCGGCGACGGCACGACCACGTCGGTCGTTCTCGCTCAGGCCCTCGTTCGCGAAGGACTCCGCAACGTCGCAGCAGGCGCCGACCCGATCAGCCTCAAGCGCGGCATCGAGAAGGCCACCGCCGCGGTCATCGAGGCGCTCATCGCCTCCGCCAAGGAGATCGAGACCAAGGAAGAGATCGCGGCCACGGCCTCAATCTCCGCCGGAGACGCCGAGATCGGCGCGCTCATCGCCGAGGCGATCGACAAGGTCGGCAAGGAGGGTGTCGTCACCGTCGAGGAGTCGAACACCTTCGGCACCGAGCTCGAGTTGACCGAGGGCATGCGCTTCGACAAGGGTTACCTGTCGGCATACTTCGTCACCGACCCCGAGCGCCAGGAAGCCGTGTTCGAGGACCCCTACATCCTCATCGTCAACGGCAAGATCTCGAACATCAAGGATCTCCTGCCCATCGTCGACAAGGTCATCCAGTCGGGCAAGCAGCTCCTCATCATCGCCGAGGACGTTGACGGAGAGGCTCTCGCGACCCTCGTCGTGAACAAGATCCGTGGCATTTTCAAGTCGGTCGCCGTCAAGGCTCCCGGCTTCGGCGACCGTCGCAAGGCGCAGCTGCAGGACATCGCCATCCTCACCGGTGGCCAGGTCATCTCCGAGGAGGTCGGTCTCAAGCTCGAGAACGCCACCCTCGACCTCCTGGGCCGCGCCCGCAAGGTCGTCATCACCAAGGACGAGACCACGATCATCGAGGGCACCGGAGACGCCGACGGCATCGCCGGCCGCGTCAAGCAGATCCGTGCCGAGATCGAGAACACCGACTCCGACTACGACCGCGAGAAGCTGCAGGAGCGCCTGGCCAAGCTGGCCGGCGGCGTTGCAGTCATCAAGGCCGGAGCCGCGACCGAGGTCGAGCTCAAGGAGCGCAAGCACCGCATCGAAGACGCCGTTCGCAACGCGAAGGCAGCCGTCGAAGAGGGCATCGTCGCCGGTGGTGGCGTCGCCCTCATCCAGGCCGGCAAGATCGCCTTCGAGTCGGAGGCCGTCACCAGCCTCGTCGGCGACGAGGCAACCGGCGCGAACATCGTTCGCGTGGCCATCGACGCACCGCTCAAGCAGATCGCGCTCAACGCCGGTCTCGAGCCCGGTGTCGTCGCTGACAAGGTGCGTCACCTCCCCGTCGGCCAGGGCCTCAACGCCGCGACCGGCGAGTACGTCGACATGCTCGCTGCCGGAATCAACGACCCGGTAAAGGTCACGCGTTCCGCTCTGCTCAACGCCGCATCGATCGCAGGCCTGTTCCTGACGACCGAGGCCGTTGTCGCCGAGAAGCCCGAGAAGAACCCTGCACCCATGGGTGACCCGTCGGGCGGCATGGACTTCTAAGCTCTCAGCGGCTGAGTCCAGCCACCAGCACCACGCCAACGGGCGGTCTCCTCACGGAGGCCGCCCGTTTTCGCGTGCCCGCGCCAGATCCCGGAGCGGGCGTGCCCGCGCTAGAGCCCAGAGCACGCGTGCCCGCGCCAGAGCGCAGAGCGAGCGTGCCTGCGCCAGCCCCCAGAGCCAGCGTGCCCGCGCCAGCCCCGCCTACCGCGCGAACATGCGCGCGTTCGTCGCCTCCGCCTCGGCGTACTGCTGGCCGGCGTGCGCGAGCGCCTGGTTGATCGCCCCGAGGTCTTCGGTCACCCGCTGCTCGGTGCTGTGCCAGTTGGCCGCCACCGCCTGGAACGCGGCGGCGGCCTGGCCCGTCCACGAGCCCTGCAGGTTCACGAGCTGGCCGTGGAGGGCCGTGACTTCGGCCTGGATGCGGCCGATGGATGCACGAACCGCAGAGCTCGTGCCGAGAACTTCATCGCTGTCTACCTGGTATCTGGTCATACCCAGAGACGGTAGTCACGGCGAGGGGCTCGCTGACGCCTAGACCGCGGGTGTGGGGGCGGATGGCGCATCCGCGACGTTCTGGAGGAGAGGGAAGATGACCCGGAAGGTGGCGCCGCCGCCTGGGGTCTCCACCACCTGCACCTCGCCCTTGTGCGCCGCGACGATCGAGGCGACGATCGCGAGCCCCAGGCCGCTGCCGCCGGTGTCGCGGTTGCGTGACGAGTCGGCGCGCCAGAACCGCTGGAAGATCTTGTCGCGGATCTGCGGGGGGATCCCCTCGCCGTGGTCGATAATCGACAGCACCGCGATGCCCTGCGAGCGGTCGGCTTCGACACCGATCTCGAGGGGCGTTCCCGCGGGCGAGAAGCGCATCGCGTTGCCCATCAGGTTCGTGATGATCTGGCGGATCTTGTTCTCCTCGGCCAGCACGACCGCGCGCGGGGCGACGGCGACGGGCTCGACGGCGCCCGTCTCGGCGTCGTCGGGCTTGATGACGCGCGGGCGGCGGCGTAGGCGCGCGAACGTGGCGCCGGCGAAGGCGATCGGCCCGGTGGCGAGCCCCGCCGGACGCTGGCCGAGGTCGGGGATCTCGGCCGTGTCGTCGGTGTCGACGATCTGCGGCGGGCTGATCTCCGAGACCAGCACCCGCACCTCGCGGTCGGGGGCCGAGGCCATGGCGTCGAGCGCCGCGTCGTTGGCGAGGGGGATGAGGTCGACCTCGGTGAGCTGCAGCGGCTTGGCCTCGTCGATGCGGGCGAGTTCGAGCAGGTCGGTCACGAGTTCACCCATGCGGATGGCCTCCTTCTCGATGCGGTCCATCGCCTGCGCCACGTCTTCCGGCTTCTGCAGGGCGCCCATGCGGTAGAGCTCGGCGTAGCCGCGCACCGAGACGAGCGGGGTGCGCAGCTCGTGGCTGGCGTCGCCGACGAAGCGGCGCATCTGGTCGATCGTCTTGGCGCGGTCGGCGAAGGCGCGGTCGATCTGGCTGAGCATGGCGTTCAGCGAGCGGTTGAGGCGGCCGACCTCGGTGTTCTGGGTGGCCCCGCCGAGGCGTTGGGTGAAGTCGCCGGCGGCGAAGCGGGCGGCGGTCGCCTCCACTTCGCGCAGGGGATTGAAGGTGGATGTCACGAGCAGGCGTGTCACGGCCCCGCCGAGGATCACGACCGTCAGGCCGAAGAACATAAAGATGGCGGCGAACTGGGTGGTGACCCGGTCGACCTCTTCGAGGTTGTAGCCGACGACGATGTTGATGAAGTGGCCGGAGAGTGTGGCGTGCGGCGAGCTCACGACCCGCCAGTGGCCCCCGCCCGGCTCGCTGTCGACGGTCACCGCCTCTTCCTGCGACCAGAGGTTCGAGTTCATGAGCTCGTCGGCCGCCGGTTGCGACTCGGAGCTGGCCTTGTTCGAGCAGAGCAGCTGGCCGTTCTCCCCGACGATGCCCACGTAGTACTCGGTGATCAGCAGCGGGGTCACCGAACAGCGCAGCTGGGTCGCGGTCGAGTCGTCGAGCCGCACGGCGGCGTCGACGCTGTTGAGCAGCCGGTTGATCTTCACGTCGGTGTCGGCCGTGAGGTAGGTGCGCAGCACAGACATCGAGCCGAGCCCGGCGACCAGGAGGCCGAGGGTGAGCAGCAAGACGCTCACCGTCGTCATCTTGGTGCGCAGGGACGTCGCGTTCCACTTCGTGGTGAACGCGTCAGTCATGTGATGGTGCGGGGTCACGCTCGCGAGGTCTTGAGCATGTACCCGAAGCCTCGTTTGGTCTGGATGATGGGCTCTTCAGAGAGGTGGTCGAGCTTGCGGCGGAGGTAGCTGATGTAGCTCTCCACGATTCCGGCGTCACCGTTGAAATCGTACTCCCACACGTGGTCGAGAATCTGGGCCTTCGACAGCACGCGGTTCGGGTTGAGCATGAGGTAGCGCAGCAGCTTGAACTCGGTGGGGCTCAGCTCGATCTGCTCGGAGCCGATCGTCACCTCGTGGGTGTCCTGGTCCATCGTGAGCTCGCCGGCGCGGATGACGGCCTCCTCGTCGTCCTGCATCGTGCGGCGCAGGATGGCCTTGATGCGGGCGACGATCTCGTCGAGGCTGAACGGCTTGGTCACGTAGTCGTCGCCGCCGACCGTGAGGCCGGTGATCTTGTCTTCGGTGTCGTCCTTCGCCGTGAGGAAGAGGATGGGCGCGGTGTAGCCGGATGCGCGCAGTCGCTTGGTCACGCCGAAGCCGTTGATGTCGGGCAGCATGACGTCGAGGATGATGAGGTCGGGCTCTTCCTCGAGAACGGCGGAGATAGCTCCGGCGCCGTTGCCGACCGCTCTCACCGCGAAGCCGGCGAATCGCAGGCTCGTGGTCAGAAGGTCGCGGATGTTGGGCTCGTCGTCGACGATCAGGATCTTGGGGCCATCAGTCATGGAACACAGTATCTGCGAGTTGTCTGGAGTTTGTCTGGGAGTCGAGTGAGCCGTGTCGACCGGAAACCCCTTCCCTCCCCGCCGCCAGCGACCAGAATGAGTACAGCGGAAGGAGACAGCATGCCGAGCGAGACGACTTTTCTGATCGTGGGGGCGGGGCTCGCGGGCGCGACAGCCGCCGCGACGTTGCGTGAGGAGGGATTCGCCGGGCGCATCCGCCTGATCGGGTCTGAGGCCCACGCACCCTACATTCGGCCGCCGCTCTCGAAGGGCTATCTCAGCGGCAAGGAGACCCTCGAGTCGGTGTTCGTGCACCCCGAACCCTGGTATGCCGAGCAGCGCATCGAGCTCGAGTCGGGCACGACCGTGACATCCATCGACTCGGTCGGGCACCGCGTCGCCCTCTCGAACGGGGAAGACGCGCGCTACGACCGGCTGCTGCTCACCACCGGATCCCGGCCGCGCATTCTGAACACCCCCGGCGCCGGCCTCGACGGAGTGCACTACCTGCGAACCCTCGACGACTCCACCGCCCTGCGCGAGAAGATCGCCGCGGGCGGCCTGCGCGTGGTGCTCATCGGCTCCGGCTGGATCGGCATGGAGATCGCCGCGACCGCGCGCCAGCTCGGCAACGACGTGACGGTGCTCGACCGCGGCGTCATCCCGCTGTCGTCGGCCCTCGGCGACGAGCTCGGCGCGGTGTTCGGGCGCCTGCACGCCGACAACGGCGTGGTGATCAGGCACGAGGTGGCGGTGACCGCGATCGTCGGCGACGACGGGCGGGCGACCGGCGTCGACATCGGCGACGAGATCGTGCCGGCCGACCTCGTGCTCATCGGCGTGGGGGCGGTGCCCAACGTCGAGCTCGCCGAGGAGGCGGGCATCGCCGTCGCGAACGGGATACTGACGGATGCCTCGCTGCAGACGAGCAGCGCCGACATCTTCGCGGCGGGCGACGTGGCGAACGCGCAGCACCCGGTGATCGGTCAGCGCCTGCGCAGCGAGCACTGGGCGAACGCGTTGAAGAGCGGCCCGGTGGCGGCGCGCTCGATGCTGGGGCAGGGCGTCGTCTACGACGAGATCCCCTACTTCTACACCGACCAGTTCGATCTCGGAATGGAGTACTCCGGCTACGCTCCGCTCGCAAAGAAGGCGACGGTGGTCTACCGCGGCGACGTGGCCGCGCGGGAGTTCGTGGCGTTCTGGCAGCTCGACGGCCGTATTGTCGCCGGGATGAACGTGAACGTGTGGGACGTCAACGAGCAGGTGCAGGCCCTCATCCGCGAGCAGCGGGTCGTCGATGCCGGTCGGCTCGCCGACCCCGGCGTCGAGCTGGCGAGCCTCTGACGTGGCACCCTTCGACTTCGACCTGAGCCGCCGGGTCGCCGTTATGGCGATCGTCAACCGCACCCCCGACTCGTTCTACGACCAGGGTGCGACCTTCGCGCTCGACAAGGCCGTGGCGGCGGCGCTCGCGGCGGCGGAGGCCGGCGCCGACCTCGTCGACATCGGGGGAGTGCCGTTCGGGCGGGGCCCGGCGGTGTCGCTGCAGGAGGAGATCGACCGGGTCGTGCCCGTGGTGGAGGGAATTCACGCGGCATCCGGAGTCGTCGTCTCGGTCGACACGTTCAGCGCCGAGGTGGCGCGGCTGAGCATCGCGGCCGGGGCCGGTGTCATCAACGACACGAGCGGCCTGTGGGACGCCGACATGGCGTCGGTGGTCGCCGCGAGCGACGCGACTCTCGTGCTCACCCACAGCCTCGCGCCTCCGCGCAGCGAGCCGCCCGCCCCCGAGTACGGCGACGTCGTCGCCGAGGTCGTGGAGTTTCTCGCCGACCGGGTCGCACGCGCCGAGGCGGCGGGCATCCCGCGCGACCGCCTCGTCGTCGACCCCGGGCACGACCTCAACAAGAACACGCTGCACTCGCTCGAGATCACCCGGCGGCTCGAAGAGGTCGTGGAGCTCGGCCTGCCGACCCTCGTCGCGGTCTCGCGCAAGGACTTCGTGGGCGAGACGCTCGACGCGGCCAAGGCCGACCGGCTCGAGGGCTCGCTCGCCGCGGCCGTGGTGTGCGTGCTCAAGGGCGCGCGCATCGTGCGGATGCACGACGTGGCGCCCACGGTCGCCGCGATGCGCATGACCGAGGCGATCCTCGGCTGGCGGGACCCGGCATACCTGCGTCATAACATGGGCTGATGAAGCCGCGCATCGATCAACTCTGGCCCGAACCCATGGACGACCTGGGCGACGACGAGCTGATCGCCGACCTCGCGGCTCCGCGCGGTCCGTGGCTGCGGGTGAACTTCATCGCGAGCGTCGACGGCGCCGCGACGACCGGCGGAGTGTCGGGCGGGCTGGGCGACGCCTCAGACAAGCGCATGTTCGAGCTGCTGCGGCGCGTGAGCGACGTGGTGCTCGTCGGCGCGGGAACGGTGCGCGCCGAGGGCTATGTGGGGCTGCGGGTGAGCGACGAGTCCGCGCGGTGGCGTGAGCAGAAGGGACTTCCGGCGCATCCGGTGTTCGCAATCGTCTCCGGATCTCTCGACCTCGACCCGGCGTCGCCGATATTCACGGATGCGCCCGTGCGCCCCGTGGTCATAGTCACGGCGCGGGCGGGCGCCGAGCAGCGGGCCAGGTTCTCTGCGCTCGCCGACGTGATCGTGGCCGGCGAGTCGACGCTCGACGTGCCGCTCGCGCTCGCGGCACTGCGCGATCGCGGCCTGCAGCACGTGCTGAACGAGGGCGGGCCGTCGCTGTTCGGAGCGCTCATCGCGGCGGACGCGGTCGACGAGCTGTGCCTCACGGTGAGCGCGCGGCTCGAGGCGGGCGACGCACCCCGCATCGCGCACGGACCCCTCGAGGCGCCCGCGGGCCTCGCGCTCGAACGGGTGCTGCGGCACAACAGCACCCTGCTGCTGCGCTACACCCGCGCCTGACCCGCGCGGTTCTCTGCAAAATGAAGGAGAAACCGGGGTCGAGTCACTGGTTTACGCGGGTGCGCGGGTGTTCAGCGCGAGATCTCCTTCGTTTTGGGAGAGGCGGTGCGCGCTTCGGTGCGGCGACGGCCGGGCGCTACGCGGCGGCGTCGAGCGTGTCCGCGTCGAGGATCGTGTAGCTGTAGCCCTGCTCGGCGAGGAAGCGCTGGCGGTTCTGGGCGAAGTCCTGGTCGACGGTGTCGCGCGCGACGAGCGTGTAGAAGTTCGCGGGCAGGCCGCTCTCCTTGGGGCGCAGCAGGCGTCCGAGACGCTGGGCCTCCTCCTGGCGCGAGCCGAACGAGCCGGAGACCTGGATGGCCACCGTCGCCTCGGGCAGGTCGACCGAGAAGTTCGCGACCTTCGACACCACGAGCACCTTGATGGTGCCCTCGCGGAACGCCTGGTACAGCCGTTCGCGTTCGGCGACGGGCGTCGAGCCCGTGAGCGCGGGCGCGTCGAGGGCCTCCGACAGCTCGTCGATCTGGTCGAGGTACTGGCCGATCACCAGGATCTGCTCGCCCTCGTGCTTCTTCACGAGGCGCTTGACCACGTCGAGCTTCGCCGGCGCCGTCGCCGCGAGGCGGTAGCGCACGTCGTCGGCCGAGGCCGCGTACTCCAGCCGGTCTTGCTGCGGCAGGTCGATGCGCACCTCGTAGCAGGAGGCGGGGGAGATGAAGCCCTGGGCCTCGATCTCCTTCCACGGGGCGTCGAACCGCTTGGGTCCGATGAGGCTGAACACGTCGCCCTCGCGGCCGTCTTCGCGCACGAGCGTCGCGGTGAGTCCGAGGCGACGGCGGGCCTGCAGGTCGGCGGTGAGCTTGAACACGGGCGCGGGCAGCAGGTGCACCTCGTCGTAGATCACGAGGCCCCAGTCGAGGGCGTCGAGCAGCGCGAGGTGGGCGTACTCGCCCTTACGCTTCGCGGTGAGCATCTGGTAGGTCGCGATGGTGACCGGCTTCACGTCTTTGACGAGGCCCGAGTATTCGCCGACCTCCTCCTCGGTGAGGGTCGTGCGCTTGAGCAGCTCGTTGCGCCACTGGCGCGCCGAGACCGTGTTGGTCACGAGGATGAGCGTGTTGGTCTTGCCGACCGCCATCGCGCCCGCGCCGACGAGTGTCTTGCCGGCGCCGCAGGGCAGCACGACCACACCGGAGCCCTGCTCGAAGAAGCTGTTCACGGCGTCGTTCTGGTAGGGGCGCAGGTGCCAGCCGTTGTCGAGCAGCGACATCTCGTGCGGGGTGCCGGGGGTGTAGCCGGCGAGGTCTTCGGCGGGCCAGCCGATCTTGAGCAGCTCCTGCTTGAGCTGCCCGCGCGCCCACGCCTGCACGACGTAGGTGTTCTCGCCACGGCGCTCGAACAGCAGGGCGGCGACCTTCTTGCCACGGGCGATCTCGGCCAGCACCGCGGCATCCGTCGCCGTCAGCAGCAGCACGCCCTCGTCGTCGCGTTCGATCACGAGGCGGCCGTAGCGTCCGACGGTCTCGGTGATGTCGACCGACACCACCTGCGGGATCGCGTACTTGGAGTACTTCTCGAGCGTCGCGAGCATGTCGGCCGAGGTGTGGCCGGCGGCGCGGGCGTTCCACAGGCCGAGCTTCGTGATGCGGTAGGTGTGGATGTGCTCGGGTGCGCGCTCGAGCTCGGCGAACACCGAGAGGTCGTGCCGTGCGTCGTCGGCGAGCGGGTGAGCGACTTCGAGCAGCACCGTTCGGTCGCTCTGAACAATCAGGGGCCCGTTGGGTGGTTCTGGCGAATTCACCTCGACAGCTTAGACCGCGCCGCTGACCGCCGTGATGCGATTGAGCGGAAGCGTGCGCTCGATGTCGGCCTTGCGGTCGCGGGCGCGCAGGCGTCCGCCGCCCAGACCGGTGGGTTCGAGAACGTAGTCGACGGATGAACCGTCCTGAACGGTTACCGTCACGGTGATGGTGAGCCGTGCTTTCACGGCGGCGTCGAGCTGACGTTCGAGCCAGGCGCGGTCGTTGTCCTGCGGGGCATCCGGGCTCAGCTGGCGCAGCCGCTCGACGATGCCCGCCGTCGGATCCGGCGCGGGAGCCGGCGCGACCGACACGGCCCGGCGCCGGGCGAGGGGCACCACGGTGCCGTCGGCGTCTTCGGCGGCCACGGGGTAGCGCGCCTCGCTCAGCGACCAGAACACCGTGGTCTCGTCGTAACGGCTGTGCAGCCGGCCGTCGTCGGCGAGGGTGAGCGACAGTGCGGAGAGCCCCTGGTCGACGAGGATCGCGCCGAGCAGGTTCTCGTCGCCGGAACGCACGTAGCTGCCGTGCGGCGCCGCGCCGACCCGCACGAGGCCGTAGCGTGTCGCGGCCTCGGCGATCAGGTAGGCGAGCGGCTGCGGGATGCCGGTGAGGGAGATGCCCGACAGAAACCCGGTGATCGACTCTGCGGTCTCGCCCACCGCGAGGGCCCGGTTGACGCTCGCGGGCGACACCCGGTAGCTGGAGGCGAGAGCGTGGCTCTCGACCGATGCGATCGTGCGCAGCCGGGCGTCGAGCCGGGGTGCGAGCGGGCCGGGGCTCACGATCGAGAGATCGTGCTGCAGGTAGACCTGGTCGACCTCGTGCGGCAGGAGCGTCGCCATGGCGCGGGCCGCGGCATCCGTCCCCTCGTCGAGCAGGAGGCTGCCGGGTGCGCTCGGCGTCGCGTTCGCGATGATGCCGAGCAGCTCGGCGTCGTGCACGCGCGCTCCGACGCGGTCGCGCATCCATTCGCCGCCGGCCGGGTACAGCCAGGCGATGAGCGACTCGAACTCCTCGTCCCAGCGGTCGTGCGTGCGGCCGGCGAGCAGGGTGCGGATGTCGGCGGGCAGCTCGTCGAGCCACGCACCGGCCAGACGGCCCCAGACCTCGGCGGTCGACTGCAGCAGCCACGGGGCGGCGTCGGCGGTGGCGCTCCACTGGCCGTCGTGCAGCTCGAGCAGCCGGGCGCGCACGGCGATGCGCTGCAGGGCGTGCACGTCGTCGGCTTCGACGCCGGCCGCCGTGGCGAGGCGTTTGACGTCGGGCAGCGCGAGTCCGCCCTTGGCGAGCTCGCGGGCGGGCTCGTTCTGCTGCTCGGTGACGATCTCGGCCACGGCCATGGTGGTGGCGAACGCGCGTTCGGCGGCGAGGGCGTTGGTGGTCGACTGGTCGGCGTCGACCTCGACATGGTGCTGCGGATGCCACGGGGCCGCGAGCTCGTCGAGGCTCGGCAGCGAGAGGGTCGGCCAGTCGCGCAGCTGCTCGATCACCGCGTCCCAGGTGATCCACTCGCCGTCGATCTCGCCCACGAGTGCGAGCGCCGCGAGCGCCTCGAGGTGCCCCGCGATCGCGCGGTCGTCTGCCGCAACGCCGAGGTTTGCCAGCCGCGCGGACACGCGGAGGAGACCGGCGGCGCCATCCGTCGCCGTCTTCTCCGCAGTCGCCGTCCTCTCCGCAGTCGCCTGGGCGATCACGCCGAGCGTCGTCAGCGTGGGGCGGTCGAGCGTGGTCAGCGCCGCCTGGATCGACGCGCGGTCGAGCAGCTTCTCGGCGAGGTCGAAGTAGTCGCCGATGCCGACGTCGCGCACCGACCGCGCGCGCAGGAGCCCGCCGAGGTCGGTGTCGTCTAGGGCACGCAGCCGACCGGCGAGCGCGAGAGTGGAGGTGCTACTTGTCGGCATCCCTGGCCGCGCGGCTCTTTCTGACGGCGTTCATCACGATGAGAACGACGAGAAGGACAAATCCGATGGGAAGGCCGATCGTGGGAAGCACGATCACGATGGGCCAGATGCCTTCGCCGAAGTTGCGGACGCCGAATCCAGTGCCCGCGATGACGGCGATAATCGCAAGGATCGACAAACCAATTGCCGACGCGAGCATGTACGCGAGGATGCGTTCGTTACGATTGTCGTTTACTGGGGTTTTTTCGGCCACAGTCACAAGGATAAGGCCACAGTGGTGACTCAGAGATCGAGCGCACCATTCATAAGGGAGTTACGCGATGCCAACCGGCAAGGTTAAGTTTTACGACGAAGAGAAGGGTTTTGGCTTCATCAGTGCAGATGACGGCCAAGAAGTCTTCTTGCACGCGTCCGCACTCCCTGCGGGCACGACCGGGGTCAAGGCCGGCACGAAGCTCGAGTTCGGCATCGCCGACGGAAAGAAGGGTGCGCAGGCCCTGTCTGTTCGTGTGCTCGAGTCGCCGCCGAGCCTCGCCAAGCTCAACCGCAAGCCCGCCGACGACATGGCGATCATCGTCGAAGACCTGGTGAAGCTGCTCGACGGCATCGGATCGAACCTCAAGCGCGGCCGCTACCCCGACAAGAGCCACAGCGGCAAGATCGCCCAGATGCTTCGCAAGGTTGCGGACGAACTGGATGCCTGAGTCGACGACGTTTGACGTCGCGTACGCGGCCCTGCTCGAGATCACCCCGGTCGAGACGATCGGCGACCCCGCAGGCGAGGTCGTCGAGAGCGACGATGTCGTCTCGGTGCTGTTCGAGTGCGCCCTGCCCGGCTATCCCGGCTGGAAGTGGACGGTGAGCGTCGCGACCGTCGAAGGCCTCGAGCCCAGCGTTCTCGAGGTGGAGCTGATGCCCGCCGAGGGTGCGCTGCTGTCTCCCGACTGGGTGCCGTGGAGCGATCGTCTCGCCGACTACAAGGCCGCTCAGATCGCCGCCGGCGAAGAGATCGACGAGTCGGTCGTGGGCGTCGACGACGCGGATGATTCGGACGAGTCTGACGACGACGATGACGACGAGACCGACGACGACGAAGACGACGAGACCGACGACGACGAGTCGGACGACGAAGACGAAGACGTCATCCACATCGTGCACGGCGGCGACGTCGACGGTGTCGACATCGACGACCTCGACGACTCCGACATCGACCCGGAGACCGACGAGCAGAAGTAGAGGCGGGTCAGGCCTTGTGCCGGCGTGCGTGGGTGTAGACGAGCCCCAGCACGCCGAGCACGATGCCGATCGCGCAGGTGTAGACCAGCCAGAGGTTCGCCTCGGGGTCGAGGGGCACCACCGCCACGAGCACAACGACGAGCGCGACGATCCACAGCGCCATGCCGGCGAGCACGGCCTTGCGGTCGTCGGTCTTCACCGGCGCCGGGTCGGGTTTGCGCTCCGAGTCCTTCAGCCACAGCCTCATGCGCGCCAGCCTACTGGCCGCCCCGCCCGTGCGCCCGGTTCGCCCGTGCGCCCGGCCCGCCGCGACCGGTTCAATCGGCGGATGACTCTCGGACGGCCATCTCGTTGACCAACTCTATGCTTCGCAACCGGGCCGGGGAGAAGTCGTAGGGCATCTTTCCGATGACGTCGAATGCGCTCATCGCCCCGGAAGCCCGGCCGGCCTCGACCTCGCTTCGATCAGCGGGGTGCAGAGCGTCCCAGGAGTCGACGAGAGCCTCGTCGGCTTCGGCCAGACCGGAATCTTCGATGGCGGCAGTCAGCATCTCGTCGAAGGCATGCCGTTCGGCAGCGACCTGTGCCACGCGGGGGTCGTCGACGGCTACCGTGTCGTCGAGCGCCTCCTCGGCGGCATCGACGCGGTCGGACTCCGCCTGCAGGCTCGGGTGGGTGGCCAACGCGATGTAGCGGGTGGCATTGAGGGCCGCACCGAGCGGGCCGAAGACGCGCTCGATGACCAGCAGGTTGTCGAGGTCTGCCGGGCGCATGGAGCCCTCGGGCAGGCTGTCGAGGCGGCTGGCGACGAAGTCGGAGAGCAGACCCATCCGGCTTCCTCGGGTGCGCATGCGCTGCACCGCGGTCCGCTGCCGCTGCAGTTCCGATTCCTGTGCGACGAGGGTCTCCTCCAGGCGTTCCAGGATTCCGGCTACGTCATGGTCGGTGTCGGCACCGGCGGGAGCCGTGTCGGCAAAGGCGCCACGGATGTCGTTCAGGGCGATTCCGGCGTCGGCCATCTTGCGGATCCACAGCAGCCGGATCATCTCTTCGTAGCCATAGCGGCGGCGGTTGTCACTGCCCCGTTCGGGCTCGGGCAGCAGACCGATCTGGTGGTAGTGGCGGATCGCCCGGGGTGTAGTGCCGACAATCGCTGCCACGTCGCCGATCTTGACCTGGCGCGGGGGAACAAAGGACGGATTCATGGGCACGGCTTTCCTCGGTGAATGAGACGTGACTCCACCGAACCACATGACGCTGCGGAAGGTGCAACTCCGCGCGCTGGCGCTAGAGGGCGCCCACCACGAAGTCGATCGACGCGATCAGCTGGCGAACGTCGTTCGGCTCCACGGCCGTGAAGGTCGCGACGCGCAGCTGGTTGCGTCCGAGTTTGCGGTACGGCTCGGTGTCGACGATGCCGTTGGCGCGCAACACCTTCGCGATGTTCGCGGCGTCGATGGCGTCGTCGAAGTCGATGGTGACGACCACCTGCGACCGGTGGTCGGGATTCGCCACGAACGGGGTGGCGAACGACGAGGCATCCGCCCACGCGTACAGCGCACCCGACGACTCCTTCGTGCGGGCGTCGGCCCACGCGAGTCCGCCGTTGCCGTTCATCCACTCCACCTGGTTCTCGAGCAGCAGCAGCGTCGAGATCGCGGGGGTGTTCAGCGTCTGGTTGAGGCGCGAGTTGTCGATCGCGTTCTTCAGCGACAGGAACTCGGGGATGTAGCGTCCGCTCGCGGCGATCGACTCGACGCGCTCGATCGCGGCGGGCGAGAACAGTGCGAACCACAGGCCGCCGTCGCTCGCGAAGTTCTTCTGCGGCGCGAAGTAGTAGACGTCGGCCTGGCTGGCGTCGAAGTCGATTCCGCCCGCGGCGCTCGTGGCGTCGATCACGGTGAGGGCTCCGGCGTCGCCGTTCACGCGGGTCACGGGCGCCATAACGCCTGTGGATGTCTCGTTCTGAGGCCACGCGTAGGTGTCGACGCCCTCGAGCACCTCGACCTCGGCGCGCGATCCGGCCGCGGCGTTCACGATGTGCGGTGCGGTGAGCCACGGCGCCGCGGCGGCCGACCCGAACTTGGAGCCGAACTCGCCGAAGGTCAGGTTCTCGCTGCGGTTGAGGATGAGTCCGAAGGCCGCGGCGTCCCAGAAGGCGGTCGATCCGCCGTTGCCCATAACGACCTCGTAGCCGGCGGGAACGCGGAACAGGTCGGAGAGCCCGCTGCGCACGCGACCGACGAGGTCTTTCACGGGGGCCTGGCGATGGGAGGTGCCCATGATCGCGGCGCCCGCGCCGGCGAGGTAGGCGAGCTGCTCGGGGCGCACCTTGGAAGGCCCGCATCCGAAGCGGCCATCAACGGGAAGGAGGTCTGTGGGGATCACGATCGTCGACATCCGGCAATTCTATTGTCGCGAACGAGTTTCGCTTATGCGCCGGCATTACAACGTAAAGGTCCGCAGCCCGCGAACAAGTAGTCTTGTCTCCAAGTACCGCGCCACCTGGAGGCCTCAATGACGGATCTTGTTGATACCACCGAGATGTACCTGCGCACCATCCTCGACCTCGAGGAGGAGCACATCGTGCCCCTGCGGGCGCGCATCTCCGAAAGGCTCGGGCACTCCGGACCCACCGTCTCACAGACGATCGGACGCATGGAGCGCGACGGACTCGTGGTCGTCGAAGGAGACCGCCACCTCGAACTGACCACGCAGGGCCGCAGCAAGGCGGTTCACGTGATGCGCAAGCACCGTCTCGCCGAGCGGCTTCTCGCCGACGTGATCGGCCTCGACTGGGCCTACGTGCACGACGAGGCCTGCCGGTGGGAGCACGTGATGAGCGAGCAGGTGGAGCGCCGCATCCTCGAGATGCTGGGCAACCCCACCGAGTCGCCCTATGGAAACCCGATCCCCGGCCTCGACGAGCTCGGGCACACCGCGGCGCCCGCCTTTATGGACGGCGTCGTCAACCTCGTGGAGCGCGTCTCGGGCACGACCGAGACCGTGAGCGGAACCATCCGTCGACTGGGCGAGCCGGTGCAGTTCGAGCCCGAGCTGCTGCAGCAGCTGCAGAACGCCGGTGTGATGCCGGGTGCGGTCGCGAACATCTCGGCTGCCGGATCGTACGTCTTCGTGGCAGTCGAAGGCTTCGGCGAAGGGCTCGAACTGCCCAACGAGGTCGCCGTGCATATCTTCGTCGGCGTGTAGGGCAAAACACCTTAGACTATTTCTCGGTTCAAGTTACTCACAGACTGCGTGATTTAGGTCACGAAAAGATGACAAAGCATGGATCTTCGCCTAGGGTCGTAAAGTCCGATTGGCCGGAATAGCCGGCCCAGGACCCCGCGCAAGACGTCTCACCAACCTTTCTCTTGCTGCTGGTACGTGAATATATATACGAAATCGTGATGGGGCAGCTACCTAGAGCTGTCGAGACGCAGGAGGTCAAATCTCTTGTCCACAGCAGTACCCGACGACACAGCATCAGAAACCCCGACACAGTCTGTCTCTCGGCGCGAAGCGCGCAAGAGCCTGAAATCCCGCAGCACCGCCGTGAGCACTAAGCCCGAAGTGCTCAGCACTCCCGCCATCGCCGCGAAGAAGAGCAAGCGCAAGTCGAGCATCCTCAGCCTGGCCGTCACGGCGGTCGTCGTTCCCGGTCTGTTCGCCACGGTCGCCCTCCCCGCCTATGCCTTTGCTCCCGTCGAAGACACCAGCGACCTCAAGGCCGCCGTCGCGCTCGAAGAGTACAAAGAGTCCGACGCGCAGACCGTGCTCGTCGACAAGGGAGCCAGCCTCTCGGCCGCCGCCCGCGACGGCTTCAGCGCGACGACCGAGGCCGAACTCGCCGCCTCGCGCAAGCGCACGGTTCTCGCCGCGACCTACGCCTCCTACAGCGGCCCGACCTACAGCGACTACCTCGCCAACCCGCCGTACCCCACGTTCGACCTCTCCAAGGTCGTCTCGGTCGGCCAGCAGTACCTCGGCACGCCCTACGTGTACGGCGGGGCCGACCCCTCGGGCTTCGATTGCTCGGGCTTCATCCAGTTCGTCTACGCCCAGTTCGGCGTCTCCCTCCCGCACTCGGTGAGCGGACAGGCCGCGATGGGCTCGAAGATCTCCATCGCCGACGCGCTTCCCGGCGACCTCGTGATCATGTCGGGTCACGACGGCATCTACATGGGCAACGGCAACATCATGGACGCACCGCGGGCCGGCGGCGTCGTCAGCGTGCGCCCGATCTGGACCGACTCGTACTACATCGTTCGCATCGGCGTCTAACGACGTTCACTCAAACGGCGGGCCGCTTAGTTGTGGTTCGCCGTTTTTGGGTTAACCTGTAGACCTTGGAGTTCAACGAGTTCTAGGAGAGCCGATGTGCATTCAGCGCAACATCCAAACCACGGATGTCTGCGCCTGTCTGCCTACACGGCACAGCGGACCGCGTCACGTATTTATACGCGCGCGCACCAATCAGGCACTGTCTCAATGACAGTGCCTTTTGTTTTGCCCGCTCGCTCTTAGAACTGGGTTGCATCCCCGGGAACGCATGTCGAATGCCTGCAAGCCGTGCAGGCGCTTTCGGAAGGATGACAATGCGCACACTGGTACTGAACGCGGGCTACGAGCCCCTGGGCGTTGTGTCCTTCAAGCGGGCCCTGGTGCTCGTGATGAACGAGAAGGCGACGATCATCGCCGCGGATGGCGAGCATCCGGTCTTCGGCCTGTCGGGGGCGTGGGACAGGCCGTCGGTGATCATCCTGCGTCGCTACGTGCGGCTGCCGAGCGGACGCAACGTGCCCGTGTCGCGCAGGGGAGTTCTGCGTCGCGACAACAGCCGCTGCGGGTACTGCGCCGGTTCGGCCACCACGATCGACCACATCACACCCCGGTCGCGCGGGGGCAAGGACAGCTGGGAGAACCTCGTCGCCTGCTGCCTCAAATGCAACAACGTGAAGGGCGACCGCACCCCCGGGGAGATGAACTGGCGGCTGCGAATCACCCCGCGTCCGCCGAACGGGGCATCGTGGATGGCGCGGGGAATCGAACGCGCCCTGCCTGACTGGGAAGAGTACCTCGCACCCGCCGCATAACGTTTTCGCCACAAAAAGTTCGCGTTCTGCCCCCGTAACCCCCTAAGCTCGAACCTATGCCCGGCGCTCACGCGCCCCGATTGCTCAGGAAGGGCTGCCCCGTGGTCGAACTGAACGTGTTGTCTACACGCCGTTCGATCCGACCGACCCGTCAGGGTTCGGGCGTGCGCAAGTCGGCTTCCTCGGTTCTCGTCATCGCCGCAGTCGCCGCGCTCGTCGCCCCCATGGCACTTCCCGCCTTCGCTTTCGAAGAAGAGGTCGCCGCCCCGATCGCCGCCGCCGAGCTCGAGACGGTGACCGTCGAGGTCTCCGACAGTGCGAGCCGAGCCGCCTCCGTTCGCGACGGCTTCAGCGCCACGACCGTCGCCGACCTCAACAGCGCCCGTGCCGCCGCGGCCGCAGCAGCCGCCCGCGCGGCTCGCGCCGCCGCGGGCCCGGCGAGCTACCGCGCCTCGAGCGTCGCCGCAGCCGGCGACGACTACCCGTGGCGCACCGGACCGACGTCGGGGCTCTCGCCGCTGCGCTACGTGTACCGCCAGTGCGTCGACTTCGTCGTCTGGCGCCTCAACCGCGACGTGGGCAGCGTCAGCGCTCCCTTCGCCTACACCTGGGGCTACCTCACCCCGAACGGCGGAAACGCCCGTGACTTCAAGGACGCCTGGCTCGCCCACGGCTGGCCGACGAGCAATTCCCCGGTCGCCGGCGACGTCGCCTGGTGGGGAAACAACCACGTCGCCTATGTCAAGGCCGTGAACGCCGACGGAACCGTCGCCCTCGAGGAATACAACTACGTTCGGTACACCTACAGCGAGCGCACGATCCCCGCCTCGCAGGTCGACCTCTTCCTCTCCCCGCCCCCGCGCTAGCCCGCCCCCGCGCTGGCCTTGGCACACTCCTGAACTGAAGGACACCCGGCTGCCCCGCGCCCGCCCGTGCTTCATTTCAGGAACGTCCCACTGGGCGTGCCGGCCCTGCGAGCTCCCGTTCTACATGCTCCGATTCACCGTCTGCCGGACGCCGGAGACCACTGGTCGTCGTGCACAACGGGAGCTTCCGCGGGCACAGCGCTGCGCGATCGCGCGACTTGTCACCAACGGGGCCATTCGAACGGCCACGGCACCACTTAGCGACAAATCGGCGCCACGACGGCCGCCAAGACAGCCGCCGACAGCCGCCGACAGCCGCCCCTGCAGTCGCCCGCCGCCCGCACCCAGTCGCCCGCCGCCCCTGCAGTCGCCCGCCGCCCGCACCCGACCCGCCCTTGACGGCCCCCGAACGAGGGCCCTAGGCTCACGAGTGCATGGAAAGCGTTTTCCTATACTTGGAGGTTCAATGTCGAATCTGTTCAGCGGGATACCCCTGCGCCTGGCCGCCCTGGCGACCGGCGTCTGTCTGGTTGTGGGAGGTGCGACGGCCGCATCCGCCAGTCAGCCCGACCAGGCGGGGCAGCAGGGCAAGCCCGGCCAGGCAAGCCAGCAGGGCAGACCCGGCCACGGGCATCCGGGCCACGGCGGAAGCCACACGCCCGCGGCGCCCGCCGGCACCCCGCAGCTCGAGAAGCTCGACCGTGGTCTTGTGGCGATGTCGACGAGCGAGGGCGTGTTCCTCAGCTGGCGTCTGCTCGTGAGCGAGGCGACCGGCGCGGGCGAGACGGGCCTCACCGGCACCGACTTCACCGTCTACCGTGACGGCACCGCGATCGCGACGGTGACCGACAGCACCAACCTGCTCGACCCTGCCGGCACCCCGGCCGCGCAGTACACGGTCGCACCCGTGGCCGGCGGCGTCGAGGGGGAGGCGAGCCCCGCCGTGTCGCCGTGGGCGAACGGCTACGTCGACCTTCCGCTGCAGAAGCCCGCCGACGGGGTCACGCCGAAGGGCGACCCGTACACCTACTCCGCCAACGACATGACCGTCGGCGATGTCGACGGCGACGGCCAGTACGAGTACATCGTGAAGTGGGACCCCTCGAACTCCAAGGACGTGTCGCAGATCGGCTACACCGGCAACGTCTACGTCGACACCTACACGGCCGACGGCCGGCTGCTCAACCGCATCGACCTCGGGGTGAACATCCGCGCGGGCGCCCACTACACGCAGGTGCTCGCCTACGACTACGACGGCGACGGCAAGAGCGAGGTGCTGCTGAAGACGGCGCCCGGCACGAAGACCACCGCCTACGACAAGTCGGGCCGTGTGGCATCCGAGAAGTTCATCTCCCTTCCCAAGGACGACAAGAAGGCCGGCGTCACCCACCAGGACGACTACCGGGTGAGCACCCAGGGCTACTACGACCACGTGGTCGCGATGTTCATGGGCTGGCAGGAGCTGCCCGAGGTCGCGAGCGGCCAGTGGCCGGCGACGCTCGAAGAGGCGTTCGGCATCGAGGTCACGCACGAATACCCGCTGAGTGAGGCGGATGCCTCGGAGCTGACCGACTACTTCATGGACGTCTACGCTCCCAGCCGCAGCGCCCGCAACCTGCTGCGCACGTTCGAGGGGTTCATCCTCAGCGGCCCCGAGTACATGACCATGTTCGACGGTGCCACCGGGCGCGAGCTGCAGACGGTGCCGGTGAAGACCGAGCGCTACGACGACGGCCTCGCCTGGGGCGACTACGCGATGGCGCGCATCGAGCCCGGCAACCGCGTCGACCGCTACCTCGGCGGCGTCGCCTACCTCGACGGGGTGCACCCGAGCGCGATCTTCGCCCGCGGCTACTACACGCGCTCCACGATCGTGGCCTACGACTGGAACGGCAAGAAGCTCACCGAGCGCTGGTATGCCGACAGCGGGTTCCCGGCGATGACGAACCCGTTCAACGACTCCCCGCACGGCCGTGACGGCTCGAACCCCGAGTTCGCGACGCTGACCACGCAGGGCTTCCACTCGTTGAGCGCGTCCGACGTCGACGGCGACGGCAAGCACGAGATCGTCTACGGATCCGCGACGCTCGACGACGACGGCAGCCTGCTCTACAGCTCGTCGGACACGCTGCCGGAGGGCAGTGCGGTGCCGGGCACCGAGGCGCGGCTGGGCCACGGCGACGCGATGCACGTGACCGACATCGACCCGAACCGCCCCGGCCTCGAGATCTTCACCGTGCACGAGGGTGCGACGTATGCGCCCTACGGCTATGCGCTGCGCGATGCCGCGACGGGCGAAATCATCTACGGCGAGTACAGCGGCAAGGACACCGGCCGCGGCATGATCGGCGACATCGACCCGACGGTGCCCGGCATCGAGACCTGGGCGACCCGACTGCGCTCCGCCTCGGGCGAGTCGCTCGGCGCGACCTTCCCGGGAACGAACCAGAGCATCCGCTGGGCCGCCGACGGCACGACGCAGATCGTGGGCGGGGCGGGCGACGCGGATGTCACGGTGGACTCGTTCACGCAGGGACGACTGCTGACCGCCGCCGGTACCCGGTCGAACAACGGCACGAAGGGCACCGCCTCGCTGGTGGCCGACGTGTTCGGCGACTGGCGCGAGGAGTTGCTGGTGCGCACGGCGGATTCCAGCGCCATCCGCATCTTCGTCTCCACGGAGGTCACCGACCGCAAGCTCTACACGCTGATGCACGACAAGCAGTACCGGGCGGAGGTCGCGCGGCAGAACACGACCTACAACCAGCCGTCGTACCCGGGCTTCTACCTCGCGTCGGACACGGACTTCTCGAAAGTCCCGCTGCTGACCGTGGCTGTGACGCCGGCGCCGGTCGTGTTCACCGACACCAAAAAGAAGGACTCGTACACGATTCCGGCGACGCCGGGTGTGCAGTACGCGGTGAACGGCAAGGTTGTGAAGGAGGGGACGTACGGCGTGAAGCGCTCGCAGACCGTGACCGTGACGGCGGTCGCGACGGAGTGGTACTTCATCGCCCCCGGTGCCGTGGCGTCGTGGGAGCACACGTTCAGCACCCGTAAGTAGCGACTCTGGCTCCCCGGGTCGCGCTAAACTCGGGGAGCCAGCCTCTGTAGCTCAATGGAAGAGCAATTCCGTCCTAAGGAACAGGTTGGGGGTTCGAGTCCCTCCAGGGGCACCACTCTTACTGCCGCGTAGACACGGTCGCGGCGGCGCGGCTTTCTTCGATCCGCAGTCTGCGCCACGACAGGCCGGCCGCGAGGGCCGCCGCCAGCCCCGCGAGCAGGAAGCTCGCCACAGGGCCGCTCGTCTCGACGAGAGCCCCAGCCAGCGCGGCACCGATCGCCGTGCCGACCGCGGTGGCCGTCGCCAGCCAGGCGAAGGCCTCGGTGCGGGCGGCGGCGGGCACAATCCGGTCGACCATTCCGTAGGCGGTCGCCAGAATGGGCGCGATCATCGACCCGGCGACAACGATCAGCACGCCGAAAAGCACCCAGTGGGCGGATGCCACGGCAAGAACGGCATGGCCGGCCGCGAGCAGGGCCAGCAGCACGGCGAGCCCGCGGCCGGTCGTCGCGCCGCCACCCGACCGGGCCGCGACGATGCCGCCGCACAGGGAGCCGAGACCCCACAGCCCGAGCAACACTCCGGCGGCATCGGAAGCCCCCAGAGACTCGGTGAGAGCGGTGACGGCGACCTCGGTGGCGCCGAACAGTACCCCGACGCCGGTCAGCACCGTGATCAAGATCCGCATGCTCGATGAGCCCATCACGCCTCCATGCGCGGTCTCGACGGCCACGGGCCTCCAGCGACGCGACGCCCGGCAGGCCGAGAAGCCGGCGACCGACGATGCCAGGATGACCGCCGCACCCGCCAGAGCGCTGCCGGTGCCGGCCCATCCGGCGATGGCGAAGGTGATGACCGGGCCGGCGACCCAGGTGATCTCGGTGGCCGCGGCATCCAGGGCGTAGACGCGGCGCTGCGCGGCGGCGGTGGCGACGAGGTCGGGTACCAGGGCCCGCAGGCACGCACCCACCGGCGGCGCGCAGAGGCCGATCAGAGCAGAGCAGCAGAGAAACCATCCGACGGGGGTGCCCTCTCCGAGCGAGGCGAGTGGGAAAAGCCCGAGGCTGCAACCGGCGGTGCTCGTCAGCAAGACGAGGGTCTGGCCGCGCCTATCGACCAGACGGCCGGCGAGCGGGCCGCCGACCGCCTGACTCACCGCGAGCACTGCGGCGCAGGCGCCGGCGACCGCGAACGAACCGGTGACGTGCGCGACGTGCACGAGCACGGCGATGCTGAACATTCCGTGCGGCAGCCGCGCAGCGACGGAGAAGGCGAAGAGTCGGCGGGTCATGCCCCCAACCCTGAACTCGGACTGATCCGGTGTGAAGGTCCAGAATCGGTCCCGACTACCGGACCACTTCGTCGAAGGTCTGACGCAGCACCGCGATGCCACGATCGATCGCGTCTTCCGAGAGCTTGCCGTAGCCGAAGATCAGACCGCCGCGGTGCGCCCGGTCGACGTGATACCCGGCGACGCCGTTGATGATCACCCCGTGGCGCCCGGCCGTGTCGACGATGAGCGGCTCCGGGAGGTCGTCGGGCAACCAGCTGAAGACGTGCAGCCCGGCGGCGATGCCGACGGGCGTCAACTCGGGCAGCAGCGCCGACATCCGCTCGAGGAGCCGGTCGCGCCGCCGCCTGTACAGCGGACGCATCCGTCTGAGGTGCCGGTCGAAGTCGCCGTTTCTGAGAAACTCGGCGAATGCGAGCTGCTCGATGACCGGTGAGCCGCGATCGAGCTCCAGCCTCTGCGTGGCGAGGGCGTCGACGAACCGCGCCGGCGCGACCATCCAGCCGAGCCGGATGCCGGGGGCGAGGGTCTTGCTCGTTGTGCCCGCGTAGACGACGTGGTCGGGTGCGAGCCCGTGCAGCGCGCCGACCGGTGTCTGGTCGTACCGGTACTCCGCGTCGTAGTCGTCTTCGATGATCACCCGGTCGCCCGACCTGGCCCACGCCACGAGGCCCGCCCGACCCTCGGGCGAGAGCACGCACCCGGTGGGAAACTGGTGGGCCGGGGTGACGAGCACGGCGTCTGCCCCCGACGACTCGAGCCACGCCACGTCGATGCCGGCGTCTCCGACCGGGATGCCCACGACCTCGAGCCCGGCAGACCGGGCCACGCGCACGGCGTCGCTGTCTGACGGGTCTTCGACCGCCAGGGTGGTGACGCCCTGCTGCCTCAGCACTGGCATCAGGAGTGAGACGGCTTGGGCGAACCCGTTGCACACGATCAGGTTCTGCGGGCTCGCCCAGGTGCCGCGCACCCGGTTGAGGTAGTCGGCGAGAGCCGTTCTGAGTTCGAGCGCGCCGCGGCCGTCGAGGTAGTTCAACTGCTCGTGCGGGGCCTCGGTGAGGATCGTGCGCAGGGAGCGCAGCCAGGCGGCCCGCGGAAACTGCGACACGTCGGGGCGGCCGTACCGAAAATCGACCACGTCGGCGAGGGGAGGCGAGGGCGCCTCCTCGATCGCGAAAGGCGGGTCGCCGGCCACTCCGGCAGCGACCCGGGTGGGCCCGCCGGCCTGACTGACGAGATAGCCCTCGGCGACCAGCTGCTGGTATGCCTCGACGACGACACCCCGCGACACACCGAGCTCGTCGGCGAGCCGCCGGGTCGAGGGCACCCGCGAACCGCCCGTCACCCGTCCGTCGCGGATGGCGTCGCGGATCGACGTCTCCAGCTGCAGATGCGCGGGCGTTCCCGACCCCCGGTCGAGCGAGACCAGAAGGCCGCCGACCGTCGTGGTACTGGATGCCACCATAAAACTGGATCTTATGCCGCAGACCAGTCGATGGAAAGGTAAGGCACGACGGTGTGCAGGTCACCGTCTACGAGCGGGAGGCAACCCATGTTGAAACGCGTCGCCGACGGTGTTTTCGTCCACGAGAGCGAGTTCATTCAGAGCAACTCCGTGGTTGTGCAGGGGCGCGACGGAGTTCTGCTGGTCGACCCGGGCATCACGGCCGACGAGATGGCCGACCTCGCGAACGACCTGCGCCAACTGGGCCAGCCCGTTGTTGCGGGCTTCTCGACGCATCCCGACTGGGACCACGTGCTCTGGCACGCAGACTTCGGCGACGCGCCCCGCTACGGAACGGCCCGGTGTGCGGCATCCATCAGCGAAGTGCTTTCAAACGCCGACTGGGAAGACCGCGTAGCCGAGGGGCTGCCGCCGGAGTACGCGGAGAACATTCCGATGGATCTGCTCGGTCTCATCACCGGCCTGCCCGTCGACGCCACCCGACTTCCCTGGGACGGTCCCGAGGTGCGCATCATCGAGCACCGGGCCCACGCCGCGGGCCACGCGGCTCTGTTCATCGAGGGGAGCGGTGTGCTCGTCGCGGGCGACATGCTCTCCGACATACTGATGCCGTTCCTCGACCTGGAGGCCGCAGATCCGATCGACGACTACCTCGCCGCCCTGCGGCTGTTCGAGGGCGTGGCCGGCGACGTCGGCGCGGTCATCCCCGGTCACGGCTCGGTCGGCGACACCGAGCAGCTGCGGACGCGCATCGAGATGGATCGCGCCTACGTCGAGAGCGCGCGCGACGGCGGCGACGTCGATGACCCACGGATCGGGCCATCCGCCCCGCTCTATTGGCTCGCCGACGTGCACGACTGGCAGATCCAGCGGCTCGCCCAGGGCAGGCAGCGCCGCACACCCGAGTAGCGGCGGGCGGGCCGGGCCCGGAGGCGGTACTACGCTGAGTCTCAATGTTCTACTGGTTCATGAAGACGATCGTTGCGGGCCCGCTGTTGCGCACCCTCTTCCGCCCACGCCTCGAAGGCGTCGAGAACATCCCGGGCACCGGGCCGGTGATCCTCGCCAGCAACCACCTGTCGTTCATCGACTCCGTGATCCTGCCGCTCGTGATCAAGCGCCGAATCTACTTTCTCGCGGCGAGCACCTACTTCGAGGGCAAGGGGCCGGGCAAGTGGTTCGTCGCCTGGTTCTTGCGTGCGACCGGCATGATTCCCATCGACCGGTCGGGCGGCAAGGCATCCGAGGCCTCGCTCACAGCGGGCATGACCGTGCTCACCAAGGGCAACGTGCTCGGAATCTACCCCGAGGGCTCGCGCACACGTGACGGCAAGCTGCACAGGTTTCGCACCGGTGTCGCGCGCATGGCGCTCGAGTCGGGCGCCGCGGTCGTGCCCGTCGCGATGATCGACACCGACAAGGTGATGCCGTCGGAGGGCGACGGGCGCGTGCGCATCCAGCGCATCGGAATCTCGTTCGGCCCGCCGCTCGACTTCAGCGAGTTCGACGGCAGAGACCGCGACCACGCGATGCTGCGCACGATGACCGACCGGATCATGGATGCCGTGCTCACGATGAGCGGGCAGCAGTACAGCGACGAATACACGCCGCCGTCGCGCAAGCGCAAGCTCGACTAGCCGCTTCCTTCTCGCCCGGTCGGTTCTGTACCGCGGCGCCCAGATCAAGCACTGGATGGCCTTGGCCACCCGCGAGATCATGGGGCGCAGGAGAGGCGATCCAGCCGGGGTCGCTCGCACTCTCGGGAAGGAACACATCATGAGCACAATCGACAGGAACGCGACCGACGACGCTGACCGCGCGCTGAAGAGCCGGCATCGCGCCATGTGGGCGTTCGGCGACTATCCGAAGGTGGTCGATGAGATCGTCCATCCGCTCGGGCCCGAGCTCGTGCAGCTCGCGGGAGTCACACCAGACGACGAGGTGCTGGATGTCGCCGCCGGCACGGGCAGCGCCGCCATTCCGGCCGCCCGACTCGGCGCGCGGGTGACCGCGTCAGACCTCACACCGGAGCTGCTCGATGCCGGCCGCGCGGCGGCCGGCGAGCTGCCGATCGAGTGGGTCGAGGCAGACGCCGAGAACCTGCCGTTCGCCGACGGCTCCTTCGACGTGGTGCTCTCCACCATCGGTGTGATGTTCGCCCCGCACCACCGTCGCGCCGCCGACGAACTCGTGCGGGTCTGTCGAGCCGACGGCACCATCGCCGTGACGAGCTGGACGCCCGAAGGGTTCATCGGCCGGCTGTTCGCCACGATGAAGCCGTTCGCCCCCGCGCCCCCGCCCGGGGTCGATCCCGCCCCCGCGTGGGGATCGCCCGCCCACCTCGACGAGCTGTTCGGCGGCCGCGTCGAGACGTTGAAGCAGGAACGACGGACGCTTCCGGTCACACGATTCGACCGTCCGGAGGAGTTTCGCGACTTCTTCCGCGAGAACTACGGGCCCACGATCGCCGTGTACCGGTCGCTCGCCGACGATGCGGAGCGCACCGCGGCGCTCGACGACGCGCTCGTCGTGCTCGCACGCGAGAACGCCGTCGCGACCGACCCGTTCCGTCTGGAGTGGGAGTACCTCGTGACGGTCATGCGTCGAGCGTGAGGGTCTAGCTCAACCCCGGACCCCTCGCTACCCTCGAAGCATGTGCCGGAACATTCATCCCCTCCACAATTTCGAACCCGCCGCCACTGACGACGAGGTGCACGCCGCCGCACTGCAATTCGTGCGCAAGATCAGCGGATCGACGAAGCCGTCGAAGGCCAACGAAGAGGCCTTCGAGCGTGCCGTCGTCGAGATCGCCCACATCTCACGCCACCTGCTGGAAGACCTGGTGACCAACGCCCCGCCCAAGAACCGCGAGGTCGAGGCGGAAAAGGCGAAGGCCCGGTCGGCCAAGCGGTTCGCCGCGGCGTAGGCGTCTCGGCCGCCAGCCGCGCGCGACGGTTGTGGGGGACGCCCGCCGGCCCAACAAGCGACGACTATTGAGGGACTACTCGCTCGATGCGAGCCGAGCCTCGTCGTGGGCCGAGAGGTGCACCACCTCGAAGAGCTCGCCGTTCAGCGGGTCGGGTTTGGTGGTGTGCATCGCGAAGACCACGAGCTCCCACGTTCGCGGGTCGATGCCGAAGGCTGCCGAGTGCAGTGCGTTTTCGTGGCGTCGGGCCTCGAGCAGCGCGCGGGTCGCGACTGCCGTCGCGGCCGGGGCCTCGTCGGCGGGCAGCCGGCTCACCGTGCGCACCGCCCACAGCGGCGTCTGGGCGACGGCGGGGCCGCGGTAGTAGCCGCCGCCGATCCAGGTCTGGCCGACCGGGCGACCGTAGGCCGAGACGACGCCGGTGAAGTCGTCTCCCTGCCAGAGGAATGCGGCGACCGCGGCGTCGTCGGTGAACAGGTAGAACGGCGCGTACTGGTTCACCGTCGAGCCGTCGACGCCCTGCTCGCGCACGAGAAACGCCTTCGCCCCGATTCCCGCACGGTCGTCGAAGCGTGCGCCGATCGAGGGGATGCGCTCGCGGAGCGCCGCCATGTCGAAGCTGCGGGGCAGCGTGAGCTGGTAGTTCAGGATGATCACCGCGCGGGCCTCTCGATAGCGGAGCGTTGCGTCGACACCAGCTCGAGAACTCCGGTGATCGCCTCGGTGTACGGGGTGGGGGAGTCGGCGGCCTTGGCGAGAACGTAGCCGCCCTGAAGGGTCGCCACCACGGCAGCGGCGACGTTCGCCGGCGTGAACGACGGCACGAACTCGCCCGACCGCTGGCCTTCGCCGAGAAGGGCCGTGAGGTGCTCGCGGTACCAGGTGAACGTGTCGTCGACCGGCCGCCGCAACTCGTCGTCGCCCATGACCTGGTGGTCTTCCGTCATCCGGCCCATGCGGCAGCCTTTGAGCGGATCGCGTTCGCGCAGGAGATAGGCGCTGATGCGGTCGAACACGGTGCCCGCGGCGCTGAAATAGCCGTCGCCCGACGAGACCATGGCGTCTCGGTTGCCCTCCAGAACCTCGAGCGCGAGCTCGGCCTTGCCGCTGAAGTGGTGGTACAGGCTGCCCTGACCGACCGCGGCCCGATCCAGAATGTCGCGGGGGCTCGTCGCCGCATAACCGCGCTCCCATAGAAGTTCGCGGGTGGCGTCGACTAGGCGGTCTCGGGTGCTCATCCCGCCACTATACCTACTAGTAGGTATGGCGGTACTCACAAGCCCTTCCCCCGGTTGCTGCTTGACTAGGACGATGCCTTCCACCGCCGACCTCGCCCGCTACGACCTCGTCGACCTCAACCGCCGCCTGCGCGACGAGTCCGGGGGCGAAGTCGACGACAGCATCCCCGAGCTCGCGGAGGCCGACCCGTGGCTGTTCGGCATCGCCACGGTCACCACTGACGGAGAGATCCGCTCGGCGGGAGACGCCCGCGTGCAGTTCTCGCTGCAGTCGGCCGTAAAGCCATTCGTCTACGCGCTCGCCCTGATGGACCGCGGCGACGAGGTTCTCGAGGCCGTCGGCACAGAGCCGACCGGGCAGGCGTTCGACGCGCTCGTCTTCGAGTCGGAGACCGAGCGTCCACCGAACGCCATGGTGAACGCCGGCGCGCTGCTCACCGCCAGCCTCGTCGACGGCTCCAGCGTGGAAGAGCGCACCGAACGCATCCTCTCCGGTCTGTCGCGGATCGCCGGCCGCGACCTCGAGATCGACCAGGGGGTGGCGGCCTCCGAGCGTCTTTTCGGCGACCGCAACCGCGCGCTCGGCTATCTCATGCGTTCGGCGGGCACCCTCCATGTCGAGGTGGACGATGCGATGACCGTGTATGCGCGCGCCTGTTCGGTGCTCGTCGACACCGAGGTGCTCGCCATCATGGGCGCCACGCTCGCGTTCGGCGGGCGCAACCCCGTCACCGGCGTGCAGGCGCTCAGCCCCGAGGTTGTCACCGAGACTCTGAGTGTGATGGCGACGTGCGGAATGTACGACGGGTCGGGCCGCTGGCTGCGTCGCGTCGGGCTCCCCGCGAAGTCGGGCGTCGCGGGCGGGCTGGTCGCCGCGGCGCCCGGCCGGCTGGGGATCGGCGTCTACAGCCCGCCCCTCGACGAGGAGGGCAACAGCGTGCGAGGCGTGCTTGCGTGCGAGCAGCTCTCCGACGACCTCGGGCTGCACATCTTCGGTTGATCGTGAGCCGACGGGTCCTACGCGGTGACGAGTCGGCGCTGCACCGGCCCCTCGGCGAGTCCGAGCCTCGCGAGCGCCTGCGGGCGGAAGCCCTTCACGATCAGGTAGATCGCCAGGCACAGCTCCCACAGGAAGATCGGCACAACGGCGAGTCCCGCCCACGGCATCATCTGCTCGGAGAAGCCGAACAGTTTCACGACGTTGAACGCGAACACGAGCGGACCGCCGACGAGACCGAGAACCGCGATGAACCGCGGCACCAGACCCGACCTGTACATGATCCAGGCCATCATCACCGTGTTGGTTCCGCAGATGAAGCCGGGGCCGACGAGAAACGACCAGTCGACGAACGCGACCAGTGTGTCGATGAGAGGGGCGACGGATGAATCATCCGCGAGCCCTGCGACGCTGGCACGCACCGACACGAGGGTGAGTATCCCGACCACACCGACGAGGATGACGCTCGCCTCGAGCGTGCGCAACGCGACATAGCCCACGGCGAGACCAGCGTCCTGACGCTTGGCCACCGGGTACAGGGCGATCGCCGTGCCCACGACGGCGAGGGCGAGGATCACCTCGAGCAGTGCCCCGAACGTCACCGCCCTCGCGTCGCCCGAGCCGTCGAGGAGAAAGGGTCCGTAGAAGATGCGCGGAACGATCGCGGTGACGTGCGTGACGAGAAACAGCACGCCCACGGCGATGGCGGTCTTGCGGTACGAGGTCATGGTCGGATTCCGTTCGAGTCGTTGGCGAGGTGTACAACGTACACCTGACGATGACATTAGGTGTACGCTGTACTCCTGTCAATACCCCTCGAGAGACGGATGCCACGGATGCCCGAGAAGCGCGTGTACCTCAATCGCGACCGGGTGCTGCGCGCCGCTGTGGCGCTCGCCGACGAGATCGGCATCGACGCGCTCAGCATGCGGCGGCTCGCGCAGGAGCTCGACGTCGTTCCCATGGCTCTCTACAAGCACGTGCAGAATAAGGAAGAACTGCTCGACGGCATGGTCGAGATCATCGTCGGCGAGATCGACCCGCCGGTGACCGACGCCGACTGGAAGGCCGTCGTGCGCGAGCGGGTGCTCTCGGCGAGGCGCGCTCTGCAGCGGCATCCGTGGGCCCGGTCCGTCGTCGAGACCCGCACGACCAAGACGCCCGCGGTGCTCGACTACATGGACTCGTTCACCGGCATGTTCCTCGCCGGCGGGCTGTCGGTCGACCTCACCCACCATGTGATGCACGCGATCGGCGGCCGCATGTGGGGCTTCACCCAGGAGCTGTTCGACGACTCTGCCGCGGAGAAGGCGGCGCCGCCGATGCCACCCGAGGTGCAGGCGGCGGCGATGCGGGCGATGGGGGAGCGGTACCCGAACATCCTCGCGGTCGCCACCTCGACGCCGCACGATGCGGGGTCGACGGTGGGTCACGGCTGCGACGACCAGTTCGAGTTCGAGTTCGCGCTCGACCTGATGCTCGACGGGTTCGAGCGGCTGCACGCGCACGGGTGGTCGTCGAGACCCGTCGCGGCGGGATAGGGCACGTCTCACCGCACGGCGCAACCGGTGGCCTAATCAACAGGTGTCGCGCATAATTGAAGCTGCGGATTCGACTGTTTCCTGCCTACCGCATTCCGCGGCAGACCTCTCGGTCCGCAAGGAATGAAGGTCTCACACTCATGAAAGCACTCCGCTACGTCGCCATCGGCCAACCGCCCGTAGTCGTCGACATCCCCATCCCCACGCCCGGCCCCGGCCAGGTTCTGCTGAAGGTCACGGCGGGCGGCGTCTGCCACTCCGACGACTACGTCATGGGCCTCCCCGAGAAGGACTACCTCGAACAGAGCTACCCGCTGCCGCTCACCCTCGGCCACGAGGGCGCCGGAATCGTGCACGAGATCGGCGAGGGAGTCGACTCCACGCTCAAGGTCGGCGACGCCGTGGCCGTCTACGGACCCTGGGGCTGCGGCCGCTGCCACAACTGCTCCACCGGCAGGGAGAACTACTGCACGAACGCCGCGGCCGAGGGCATCCGGCCTCCCGGACTCGGCAGCCAGGGTTCGATGGCCGAGTACATGATCGTCGACAACGCCCGTCACCTTGTGCCGCTCGGCGACCTCGACCCCGTGCAGAACGTGTCGCTCACCGACGCCGGCCTCACCCCGTATCACGCGATCAAGGCATCGCTGCCGAAGCTCGGCGCCGGCACCTTCGCCGTCGTCATCGGCACCGGAGGGCTCGGCCACGTCGGCATCCAGATCCTCAAGGCGCTCTCGGGCGCCACGGTGATCGCGCTCGACGTCAGCGACGAGAAGCTCGCGCTCGCCACCCACGTCGGCGCCGACCACGTGCTGATCAGCGACGCCGACGCGGCCGGCAAGATCCGCGAGATCACCGGCGGTCTCGGCGCCAATGCCGTGTTCGACTTCGTGGGAGCGAACCCCACCATGGTGCTCGCGCAGAGCGTCGCCGCGCTCGACTCCGACGTGACCATCGTCGGAATCGGCGGCGGAACGATGAACCTCAGCTTCGGCAGCATCGCCTTCGACGCCGCGGTGCGCATGCCCTACTGGGGCAGCCGCAGCGAGCTCATCGAGGTTCTCGACCTGGCCCGCGCCGGAAAGATCTCGGTCGAGGTCGAGACCTACAGCCTCGACGAGGGCCCCAAGGCCTACGAGGATCTCGCCGCCGGCAGCATCCGCGGCCGGGCGGTCATCGTCCCCTAGCGCCCCGAAGATTTGCGGCAGATCGACCTACCTCGCGCGTCTTAGGTCGATCTGCCGCAAGTTTGCAGGCCCCAACCGGTGCCTGCGACGTGCGCACGCGCCTAGGTCACCGCGAGCGACCCGTCGTCGTTGAAGTCGAACGCGCCCCACGCGATCTCCCACAGGTAGCCGTCGGGGTCGGAGAAGTAGCCCGAATACCCGCCCCACGACGTGTCATCCGCGGCCTTCACGATCGTCGCCCCTGCCGCTTCCGCGGCGGCCAGCACCGCATTCACCTCGTGCCGCTCGCGCACGTTGTGCGCCAGGGTGATGCCGGCAAAGCGGGATCGCGGCTCGTTCCACCCGGGGCCGACGTCGTCGGCGAGCTCGCCGTAGGGGAAGAGGGCGAGCGTGGCGCCCTGGGTCTGGAAGAAGACGATTCCCTCGTCGGCGGTGCGCGTGGTGGGGAGGCCGAGACCGTCACGGTAGAACCGCAGCGAACGTTCGAGGTCGGCCACGCCGAGGGTGATCACCGAGATGCGGGGTTGCATAAGTCACGATCCCACGCCGGGGTTCGGGCGGCAACCGGGTGGCGGGCGAGCCGTCGCTGCAGGGAGAATCTCGTATGACCTCGTTCCCTCAGCCTCTCGACCACACCTTCGTCGCGCCGATCGGAGTCGACGTGAAGGGCGATATCTGGGCGTGTGTCGAGATGCCCGACTCGGCCGAGTTCTTCGGCACCGGCAAGTCGGTCAAGGTGGCCGCGACCGTCGACGGTGTTGCGGTCTCCTCCGCGTTTATGCCGACCGGAACCGGCGGACACATGCTCTCGCTCAACGCGAAGCTGCGCAGGCAGCTCGGCAAGGACATCGGCGACGAGGTCACCGTGCACGTCGAGCAGCGGCTCAGCTAGGGCGGCGCCGCGGGAATGCGGCGCCGCCCCGCCGTGCGCTCAGACCGCGTTGACCGCCTCGAGGATCGTCGCGGCGACGGCGTCGGGCTGCGAGACGCCGACCGCGTGCGAGGCGCCCGCGATCTCGGTGGTGCCGCGCGACGACGCACGCTCGGCGCCCGCACGGTGAACGGCCACGGGGATGTTGAGGTCGGCGTCGCCGAAGACGAACCACGAGGGGATGTTCGACCAGCCCGGAGTCGCGGCGGCGAGGCCCTCCGACAACGCGACATCCGTCACCGGTCGCTGCGTCGCGGCCATCAGCGCCGCCTCGGCCTCGGAGACGTCGGCCGCGAACTGGTGGTGGAACAGCTCCCGCCTGATCACGAGGTCGTTGCCCCCGGTCGCCACCGGGTAGGCGCTGAGCGCGTCGCCGAGGCTGCTGCCCGGCTCGCTTCCCGACAGCTCGAGCGCGCTCTGGCCCTGGTTCGGCACAAACGCCGCGACGTAGACGAGACCGACGACCGACGCGTTGTCGGCGGCCGCCTCGGTGATCACCATTCCGCCGTAGGAGTGGCCGACGAGTACGACCGGCCCGCCGATCGACGCGACGACGTCGCGAACGTAGGCGGCGTCGCCGGAGAGGCTGCGGAGCGGGTTGGCGGCACCCACGACGGTGAGTCCCTCCTGGGCGAGCTTGCGGATGACGCCGTTCCAACTCGACGATTCGGCGAACGCGCCGTGAACGAGAACGATGGTCGGCTTTGTCTCAGACATGTGTTCTTCTCTCTAGTCAATTGCGGTGGGGTGACGCTTCGTACTAGGTAGGACAGAACGCAGGGTACTCCTGTGACAGAAATTGCAATCGGCCGCTTGCGGCGACCTGGCTAGCCGACGATCTCGATCTTCACGTTGTTCGGCTCGGCGGTGAGAAAGAAGGCCTCGTCGCCGCGGCCGGCGCGGAAGATCGCGGATGCGGGCCCGCCGTTCAACTGCCGTTCGCACTCCCGCAGATCGTCGCTCCGGAAGCACACGTGGTGCAGTCCCTCGGGATGCGAGGCGAGCCAGAGGGCGACCGGCGCGTCGTCGCGCACCGGCTGCACGATCTGCAGAAAGGCGTTGCCGGCATCGAAGTAGACCAGTCGAACACCGGGATCGGTCGCGATCTCGTCGGCGACGAGCGGGAAGCCCAGCACGTCGCGGTAGTAGGGGATTGCGGCATCCGCGTCTCGCACGGCGATGCCGATGTGGTCAAGACGGCCAACGTGAGAGGTGGTCATGGTCCTAGAATATGCGCATGCCTATAGGATCCACGGGTCGCCCAGCGGCTACACGCCAAGTGCTCGCCGACCACGTCTACGACGAGCTCATGGTCGCGCTCGTCGACGGCCGGCTCGGCGCGGGGGAGCCCCTCAACATCGACGCGCTCTCGCGTGACATGCAGCTGTCGCAGACGCCGATCCGCGAGGCGCTCGCCCGGCTCGAGTCGACGGGGCTCGTGGTGCGCGAGGCGCTCAAGGGCTACCGGGTCGCGCCGCTGTTCAGCGCGCAAGAGCTCGACGAGCTGATGGATGCCCGGGCGGTTCTCGAGCCCGAGAACGCATTCCGGGCGTGCAGCGAGTCCGCAGCGAATCTCATCCCCGAGCTCGAGCGGTCGATCCACGACCTCGCCGAGTTCAAGGACAACCAGGCATCGAGCATCCGCCCCTACTGGCAGGCCGACGAGCGGTTCCATCGCCTCATCGCCGAGGGCGCCAACAACCGCTTCCTGCTCTCGGCCTACACGGCGCTCGGCGGGCACGTGCAGCGCTTCCGTCTGTTCGGCGGTCTCGGTGTGAGCGATGCCGACTACGCCATCAACGAGCACACCGAGATCCTCGAGGCGTTCCAGGCCGGCGAGGCCGACCTCGCGCGCGACAAAATGGCCGATCACATCGCCAGTGTCAAGCACCGCGCGATCTCCGACGAGGCGCACCTGCACGGATAGGCGCCCGCCGTAACGGGCGCGCAATTTGACAATCTCTGGTCGAGCGGGAATCCTATAGGAAAGATGATTTACCCCGCGGCTCAGCCGTACGACCACAACGAGGTGTCGAATGCCCTATACCAGCGAAGACTGGCCGATCGCGGCCGCGCTGCTCCAATCGCCCGGAACCCGGGCTGACGGCAGCTCGGTGCAAGACGCCGACGCGGGGGCATGGCTCGAGACGCTCGCCGAGGTGAGCCGCGTCGGCTTCGACCACCTCGACCTCACCGACAGCTGGCTGCGCATCGCCGACCTCAGCCCGGCCCGGCTGCTCGAGTTCGAGCTCGCGGTCGCAACGGCGGGACTCTCCGTTCCCTCGCTCTCCATCACCCGCCGCAGCGTGATCGACCCGGTCGACGGCGCCGCGAACCTCGACTACGCGCACCGCACAATCGACGCCGCCGCCTCGATCGGGGTGTCGGTGCTCTCCATCGGGCTGCACCAGCCGTTGACCGCCGAGCAGCGCGAGCAGCTCTGGTTCTGGACGGCGCCCGGCGCATCCGACCCGGTGGGCGACCCCGAGGTCTGGACCCTCGCCGTCGACCGCATCCGCGAACTCGGCGAGCACGCCGCCGCCAACGACATGGTCGTCTCGGTGGAGCTCTACGAAGACACCTACCTCGGCACCGCTGACAGCGCGGTCGACCTCATCACCGACATCGGCCTCGACAGCGTCGGCATCAACCCCGACATCGGCAACCTCGTTCGCCTGCATCGACCGATCGAACGGTGGGAGGACATGCTCGCGAAGACCCTGCCCTATGCCAACTACTGGCAGGTCAAGAACTACTTCCGCGACGAAGACCCGACCACCGGCGCCGTCGTGTCGATGCCCGCTCCGCTCGAGCTCGGCTTCATCAACTACCGCGTCGCCGTGCGCGACGCCCTCGCCCTCGGCTTCCAGGGCGTGCTCTGCTGCGAGCACTACGGCGGAGACGGCCTCGGCGTGAGCGCCATCAACATGCGCTACCTGCGCAGCCTGCTTCCCAGCCCGGAGGGTGCGGCCGCCGCCAGCACCACCACGACCGCCGAGAGGACCGCCTCATGACCCGCCTGCTCAACACCCCCGCCGCCTTCGCCGACGAGGCCATCGCCGGCTTCGTCGCCGCCAACCGCCGATACGTGCGCGCCGTCGACGGCGGCGTCGTTCGCGCCACCCGCATCGCCGACGGCCAGGTTGCCGTGGTCGTGGGCGGCGGATCGGGCCACTACCCCGCCTTCGCCGGACTGGTCGGCCCCGGCCTCGCCTCGGGCAGCGCCTGCGGCAACATGTTCGCGTCGCCCTCCGCCGGGCAGGTCGTGCGTGTCACACAGGCCGTCGAACGCGGTGCCGGCGTGCTGCTCGCCTTCGGCAACTACGCCGGCGACGTGCTCAACTTCGGCCAGGCGCAGCAGCGGCTGACCGCAGCCGGCATCGACGCGCGCATCGTCGCCGTCACCGACGACATCGCCAGCGGTTCGGTCGACGAGATCGCCAAGCGCCGCGGCATCGCCGGCGACCTCACCGTCTTCAAGGTCGCGGGAGCCGCCGCCGAGGCGGGAGCCGACCTCGACGAGGTCGAACGCCTCGCCAACCTCGCCAACGCCCGCACCCGCAGCCTCGGCGTCGCCTTCACCGGATGCACCCTGCCGGGGGCCGGGGACGAGCTGTTCACGGTTCCCGACGGCATGATGTCGCTCGGCCTGGGCATCCACGGCGAGCCGGGAATCTCCGACGTGCCCATCCCCACCGCCGACGGGCTGGCCGACATCCTGGTCGACCGCCTCCTCGCCGAGCGCCCCGAGGGAGCGACCGACCGCGTCGTGCCCATCCTCAACGGGCTCGGCTCGGTGAAGTACGACGAGCTGTTCGTTCTCTTCGGGGCAGTCGCGCGGCGCCTCGAGGAGGCCGGCCTCACGATCGTCGCCCCCGAGTGCGGCGAGCTGGTCACCAGCCTCGACATGGCCGGCGTCTCGCTCACCCTGTTCTGGCCGGATGCCGCGCTCGAGTCGCTCTGGACGGCACCCGCCGACACCCCCGCCTTCCGCACGGGGTCGATCGAGCGCGAGCTCGACGTCGACGGCGCCGCAGGAGCGGGCCGCGTCGACCTGCGCGGCGCCACGGAGGAATCGCAGCAGCACCGCGCCGCAGCCCCCGCCGGCCTCGCACTGCTCGTCTCGGTCAAGGAGATGATCCTCGAGAGCGAGGAGGAGTTCGGCCTGATCGACGCGATCGCCGGCGACGGCGACCACGGCATCGGCATGGCCCGCGGGGTGACCGGCGCGGTCGCCGCAGCCCAACGCGTCGTCGACGAGGGCGCGGGTGTCAGCGCGCTGCTCATCGAGGCGGGCGACGGCTGGGCCGAGAACGCCGGCGGCACGTCGGGCGCGCTCTGGGGCAACGCCCTTCAGGCGGCCGGCCGCTCCCTCGGCGACGCGCGGTCGCTCGACGCCGTCGCCGTGTCTGACGCCGTCGTGGCGGCCCTCGGCGCGATGACCGCGCTGGGCAAGGCCGAGGTCGGCGACAAGACCATGATCGACGCCTTCGTGCCGTTCTCCCAGACGCTCGCCGCCCGCATCGCCGACGGCGACTCGCTCGGCACGGCCTGGGCCGCCGCGGCCGTCGCCGCCACCGACGCCGCCGCCGCGACCGCCGAGCTGCGCCCGCGGCTCGGGCGGGCACGCCCGCTCGCGGAGAAGAGCCTCGGACATCCGGATGCGGGCGCGATCTCGCTCTCTCGCATCGCCACCACCGTCGCACGCACCGCGTTCGAGACCAGCACGAAGGACGTCACCCCATGACCCAACCACTGCGCATCGTCATCGGAAGCGACGATGCCGGAGTCGACTACAAGGAGCTCCTGAAGAAGGATCTCCTGGCCGACCCTCGCGTCGCATCCGTCACCGACGTCGGAGTAGGCACCGACGGCCACACGCCCTACCCCGAGGTCGCCATCGCCGCGGCCGAGCTCGTCGCCTCCGGCGAGGCCGACCGCGCGCTGCTGTTCTGCGGCACTGGTCTCGGAGTCGCCATCTCGGCGAATAAAGTGAAGGGTATTCGCGCGGTCACCGCGCACGACAGCTTCTCGGTCGAACGCAGCGTGCTCAGCAACGACGCGCAGGTGCTCACCATGGGCCAGAGAGTGGTGGGCATCGAGCTCGCCCGCCGGCTCGTGCGCGAATGGCTCGGCTACCGTTTCGACCCCGGCTCCGCATCGGCCGCAAAGGTCGACGCGATCACCTCCTACGAAGCATCCGTCACCGCAATAGAAGGAACAGTCTGATGTCAACCGCAACGACAGTCCGCCCGAAGATCGCCCTCACCCTCGGCGACCCCGCCGGCGTCGGCCCCGAGCTCGCCGCGAAGCTGCTCGCGCGCCCTGAGACGCTGCAGAAGGCCGAGGTCTACATCCTCGCCGACCGCAGCGAGCTCGCCGACGCGGAGGCCGCGGCCGGCGTGACAATCCCGCTCGCCGACGAACCCACCCCCGGCTTCGCCGTGCTGCTCGACGACGGCAGCGCCCCCGCCGAGCCGATCGAGAAGAAGAAGGTCAGCGTCGAGGCCGGAGCCCGCGTGAAGCACCAGCTGCTGCGCGCCCTCGCCATGGCCCGCGACGGCAAGATCGGCGCCATCGTGTTCGCGCCGCTTAACAAGACCAGCCTGCACATGGCGGGCATGCACGAGCAAGACGAGCTGCGCTGGTTCGCGAAGGAACTCGGCCACACGGGCGTCACGAGCGAGCTCAACGTGCTCCCCGGGCTCTTCACCGCGCGGGTCACCTCGCACGTGCCGCTGTCGGAGGTCGCCGAGAACATCACCCAGCCCGCGGTCGTCGCGGCGATCAACCTGCTGCACGAGACCCTGCGCGACGCGGGCAACCCGGCTCCCCGGCTCGGCGTCTGCGCGCTCAACCCGCACGCCGGCGAGAACGGCAACTTCGGTCGCGAGGAGATCGACATCATCGCCCCAGGCATCGCCGAGGCGGTAGCGCTCGGCATCGACGCGACCGGCCCCTTTCCCTCCGACACCATCTTCATCGCCGCCAAGCGCGGCGACTTCGACGGCGTCGTCACGATGTACCACGACCAGGGCCAGATCGCGATGAAGCTCATCGGCTTCGACAGCGGCGTGACGATTCAGGGCGGCCTGCCCGTCGTCATTGCCACGCCCGCGCACGGCACCGCGTTCGACATCGTCGGCAAGGGCATCGCCAACCTCGGGGCGACCGCGCACGCGTTCGACCTCGCGGTCGAGATCGCCAGCCGTCGGCCCACCGCGGGCTGAGCGACCGACCATGACCGCGACGACCACCCACATCGGGGTGAGCACAAAGGCCTACCTGGGCTGGCAGCAGAGCCTCGACTGGATCGAGCGGGTGCACGACAGCCTGGTCGACCGGCCGCTCGGCGACCGGGTGCGGCTCTTCGTCATTCCGAGCTTCCCGGTGATCCCCGCCGCCGTGCAGCGCCTCGCGCCCCTCGGGGTGGTTGTGGGCGCCCAGAACGTATCCACGGCGGCCGGCGCGTTCACGGGCGAGGTGAGCGCGGCCATGCTGCGCGAACTCGGAGTGGGAATCGTCGAGGTCGGTCACGCCGAGCGGCGGTCGGTCTTTCACGAGACCGACGAGATCGTGCGGGTCAAGACCGCGGCCGTGCTCGAGGCCGGCATAACGCCGCTGCTGTGCGTGGGGGAGCCCGTCAAGGGCGAACCGGCGGATGCCGCGGCCTTCTGCCTCGTGCAGGTGGTCTCGGCCCTCGCCGCGAACGGCCATCTCGTCGGCGAGCTCGCGGTCGCCTACGAGCCGGTCTGGGCGATCGGGGCCGCGCAGCCGGCGCCGGCCGCGTACGTCACCGAGGTGATCGTCGCGCTGCGACGGGCGATCGAAGCGCATTTCGGCAAACCGGTTGCGCGAATAATTTATGGTGGAAGCGCGGGCCCCGGACTCTTGGCCGACCTCCCCGCCGCCGACGGGCTGTTTCTCGGGCGGTTCGCCCACGACCCCGCCAATCTCGGCCTCGTCCTCGCCGAAGCGGAGTCGAGATAACCACACAGTTGCAGCGGAACCCATCCTCTGCAATACTCGCATCCAATATCCCATAGGATATTGGATCTGCGACGAAGCCAGTGTTTCGAAGCGATCAGGGCTTCGGCCTGAACAAATCAAAGGAGATTCGACAATGAAGTCCATCAAGTTCACCCTCGCTGCATCGGGTTCCGCAGCCCTGCTCCTCCTCACCGGATGCAGCGCGGGCGCCGACGCAGGCGCCGCGGCCGGCGAGTTCGCCCCGAACGGCGACGTGCGCATGGTCGTCCCGTTCAGCGCCGGTGGCGGAAGCGACACCTCCGGCCGCGCGATCGCCGCCGGGCTCGAGGCCGACACGGGTGTCAACATCAGCGTCGAGAACCGCGAGGGCGGATCCGGCGCGGTCGGCTACTCCTACTTCCTGTCGCAGAACGGCAAGGACAACTACCTCCTCGCCGCCGAGACCGCGATGCTCGCGCTGCCACTCACTCAAGACGTGCAGTTCAGCTACGAGAGCTTCACGCCGATCATGAAGCTCGGCGACGACTACACGCTGATGGTCGTGCCCGCCGACTCGAAGTACGAGACCTGCACCGACGTGGTCGACGAGGCCAAGGACAACCGGGTCGTCGCAGCGGTGTCGGGCGCAACGAGCCTCGACGAGATCGTCTTCACGCTCGTCGAGACCGACCAGGACGTGGAGTTCGACCGCGTGCCGTTCGAGTCCGGCAGCGAGGTGCTGGCGTCGCTGCTCGGGGGCAAGGTCGACGTCGCGTCGCTCAACCCCAGCGAGGTTCTCGGCCAGCTCGAGTCGGGCGACCTGAAGGCGCTGTGCGCGTTCGCCGACGAGCGCTACGAGTTCGAGGCCCTCGCCGACATCCCGACCGCCATCGAGCAGGGCATCGACGTCTCGTTCGCTCAGTTCCGCGGATTCATCGCACCCGGCGGCATCAGCGACGAGGCCAAGGACTACTGGATCGCCGCCGGAGAGGCGTTCGCCGAGACCGAGGCGTATGAGACCTACATCGCCGACAACCTGCTGCAGCCCAACGCGGTCTACGGCGACGAATTCGTCGACTACCTCGCGGGCAACACGAGCGACCTCGAGAAAGTCTTCGCAGAATGACAGCGGCGGCGCGAGTGGGAATCGCATTCAGCATCGTCCTCGCCCTCCTCGGAATCGGGGCCGTCATCGGCGGCATCGGCTACGGGGTGATCGAAGAGGACGGCCTCATCGGGCCCGGCTTCCTCCCCACGATGGCCGGCGGACTCGTGGCGATCTTCGCCATCGGTGATGTCGTCGGCCGCCTCCGGGCAAAGCCGACGATGAGCGAGGCCGAGTTGATCCTCGGCACCGAGGCTGGCGATGTGATCGCAGAAGAGGTCGCCGCCGAGTCGGACATCGACATCTTCGGCCGCACGCAGAAGCAGCGCTCGCGCATGCTCGTCGCGGTGCTGGCGATCCTCGTTGCGACACTGCTGCTCGTGCCGTTGCTCGGCTTCATCATCTCCTTCGGGCTGATGCTGCTCGCGATCGCGATCTTCGTCGAGAAACGCAAGTGGCTGCCCGCCCTGGCCGTCACCGCCTCCGCCCTCGTGGTGACCTACCTCATCTTCGTCGTGCTGCTGCGGGTTCCGCTGCCGCAGGGCCTCATCGGAATCATCTAAGGACCGGTCATGTTCGACAATCTCGCACTCGGTTTCGCGACCGCGTTCACGGCGGAGAACCTGCTCTGGTGTCTCGTCGGTGTGGTGCTCGGCACCGTGATCGGCCTGCTGCCCGGCCTCGGCTCCACCACCGGCGTCGCCATCCTGATCCCCCTGACGCTCACCCTCGAGCCGGTGACGGCGCTCATCATGCTCGCCGGCATCTACTACGGCGCCCAGTACGGCGGCACCATCACCTCGGTGCTCATCTCCACGCCGGGGGAGGCGGCGAGCGTGGTCACCACGCTCGACGGCTACCAGATGGCCCGCAACGGCAGGGCCGGCTCGGCTCTGGCAATCAGCGCCATCGGGTCGTTCGTCGCGGCGATCATCTCGCTCGCGCTGCTGATGACGATAGCCCCGGCGTTGGCCGCCCTGGCCCTCAACTTCGGCCCGGTCGAGAACCTGTCGATCATGATCCTCGGACTCATCATCGTGGTCAGTTTCGCGGGCGGTTCGCTCTCCCGCGGTCTGATGATGGCCGCCGCCGGCCTGCTGATCTCCACCGTCGGCGTCGCAACCGGCTTCAGCGACGCCCGGTTCACCTTCGGCAGCATCGACCTGCTCGGCGGCATCCCGTTCGTCGAGGTCATGATCGGGCTCTTCGCGGTCGGCGAGGTGCTGCACCAGATCCGCGTCGGCGCGGCAGCCCCCATCCGCACCCGTTTCCGCGACATGGTGATCTCCCGCACAGAGCTCAAGCGCAGTGCCGCCCCGATTCTCCGCGGCAGTGCGATCGGCTTTGTGCTCGGCATCCTGCCCGGCGCGGGCTCCACGCTCGCCTCGTTTATGGCCTATGGCATCGAGAAGAAGGTCTCACCCAACAAGGCGAACTTCGGCAAGGGCGCGATCGAGGGCGTCGCCGCTCCCGAGAGCGCGAACAACTCGGCCGCGAACGCCAACTTCGTGCCCACCCTCGCCCTCGGCATCCCCGGCGGCGGAACCACGGCGGTGCTGCTCGGTGCGTTCACGATCTACGGCCTGCAGCCCGGGCCGCTGCTCTTTGAGACGCAGCCCGCGCTGATCTGGGGCCTGCTGGTCTCGTTCTTCATCGGCAACGTCATGCTGCTCGTGCTCAACCTGCCGCTGGCTCCCGTGTTCGCGCAGATGCTGCGCATCCCCTACGGCTACCTCTACCCGATCATCCTGCTGACGAGCTTCGTCGGTGCGTATGCGGTGAGCAACAACATGTTTAGCGTTCTGCTCGTGCTGATCTTCGGCATCGTCGGCTGGATCATGAAGGAGCTCGACCTGCCGATGGCGCCCCTGGTGCTCGGCCTGGTGCTCGGCCCGCTGTTCGAGAAGTCCCTGGTGCAGACGTCTGCGCTCGGCGAGGGAAGCTTCGGCATCCTGTTCACCAGCCCGATCGCGATGACGATCCTGGCCTTCGCGGCGATCCTCACCTTCGCCCCGATGATCACCCGACGCGTCGTGGCCGCCCGCCGCACCTCCGAGGCGTCACGCGCGAAGGAAGACGTGCTCAGCTGACCCACCGTGTACTGCGCCGGGCGAGACAGATGTGTCGCCCGGCGCAGTCGCGTCAGCACGACCAGGCGTTGTCCGCCGTGCCCCGCCGCCACTGAACCGGCGGGCCGGTCGGCTCGAGCATGTCGCCCAGCCAGTAGGTTGTGTCGGGCGCCCACCCCGCGAGCACCGTCGCCGAGTGGCCCACGGGCAGCGCCCGCCCGGCGGTGGTGAGATAGCCGGCGACCGTGAGGTGAACGGCGTCGAAGTCGGATGCCACGGCCTGCCAGTCGGCGACGACCCAGCTGCCGTCGCGGCCGGTCGTGCGCCACCAGTCGTGGCGTCGCGAGAGCGACACGTCGAGCGGATAGCGCCGCACGAGCTCGGTGTAGGCCGCAGGTGCGGTGATCTCGAAGATCCGGCTGGTGGCGAGGGGGCGCAGCGGCGAGACATCCGCCCGGCTCCAGCCGATGCCGTCTTCGATCAGCCGCAGTCCCACGGCCCCCAGGCCGGGCAGGCCGCGCGTCGTCGAGACGATGTTCGCGAGGGCGGGCGTCGACCACCACTCGCCGCTGAAGTTCGCGCTCGCGGCCGACGGGCGTGACGCGGCCCGCGACTCGTCGGAGAGCGCGCTCGCCTTCCAGCGGGCGAGGCGCTCGGCCGTGCCGCCCAGCGCGGGAGGGTCGGTGGGTGTCTCGTCCGTGAACCGCACGTGGCGCTGGTCGTCCGCGGCGAGCGGCGACCACCACCATCTGGCGCCGTCGCTGTCTGCGACCTGTCGGGCGACAGGCGCGAGCGCTGCGAGCAGCGCCGGATTCTGCAACAGCACGTCGGTGTCGTCCGGCGGCTGCCAGTACCTGGCCGTCGACACCGCGTCCTCGAGGGCGTCGAGCAGGGCCACCGGGGTGACGGCGACCTCGGCATCGGCGACGGCGCTCACGAGTGCGGGCAGCTCATCGGGCGACCGCGCTGCGTGGAAGGCCAGCGTCCAGAGTCTCTCGTGCGCCGACGACAGCAGGCTCAGGCAGAGACGGCGGCCCCGGGGGCCGTCGAGCAGCGTGTCGAGTCGAGAAGCGTCGGCCATGTGTCGAGCGTAGATGCTGCCCGTCGCACGGCGACCGATCCGCCGCCCCGCAATCTCACCTCGAAAGTGTCTTCCCTGCCACCGGCGGGGCGACTATCGTGCCGATTGTTCACGCGACACCGGGAGGCGCAATGCTGCACACCGACACACCATCGATCCAGGAGATCACCGCTCTCGCGACGGAACGCGCGACCGGGTCGGTCTCGATCTACCTGCGAACGGGGCGGCTACCCGAGAGGTCGGAGGAGGCGCGCATCCGACTGCGCAACTTCGTCGACGCCGCCGCCGAACAGCTCGCCGCCGCCGGTGCCGCGAGAGCCGATATCGACGCGCTCGCAGCGGCGGTCTCCGAGCTGATCGACGACCGTGCCTTCTGGGGCTACCAGTCGGAGACTCTCGTGGTCTTCGCCTCCGCCGGGCGTCTGCGCACCTACCGCATCGCCAACCGCCTGCCCGAACTGCTCGAGGTCGCAGACCGCTACCTGATCAAGCCGCTGCTGCGCGCCGTCACGTTTCCGCAGACCGCGTTCGTGCTGGCTCTCTCGCAGAACCACGTGCGGCTCATCGAGGCCGGCGCCGACGGAACGGCGTTCACGGTGGAGATCGCCGGACTGCCCAAAGACGCCGCGAGCGCGGTGGGACTGCCGTCGATCAGCGGGCGCACGGCCGACGGCCGCATCCAGGGCTCGGAGGGGCAGAAGGTGCGCCTCGCCGAGTACTGCCGGGCGATCGAGACCGAATTGCGGCCGGTCGTCAACCGCAGCGACATCCCGCTGATTCTCGCCGCGACCCAGCCGCTCGACGCCATCTACCGCTCGGTGAACACCTACTCCCACCTGCTCGGCGAGAGCATCCGGGGCAACCCCGACGAGACGCCCGACAACGAGCTCTCCGCCGCCGCGCGTCCCATTCTCGACGCGATGTACGCGGGGGAGTTGAACGAGGTGCGCGACGAGCTGGAGGGGCGACGGGCGCACGGACGTGCCGTGAGCGACCTCAGCGACATCGCCCGCGCCGCCACCTTCGGCGCAATCGACACCCTCGTGTTCGACTTCGAGCATGTTGTGCCGGGGTCGATCGACGAGGAGACCGGTGCGGTGCACTTCGACGACACCGAGACGGCGGCGAACTACGGGGTGATCGACGAGATCGCCCGTCGCGCGCTGTTGACCGGGGCGAGCATCTACGCGGTGCGCGCCGACGACCTGCCCGAGAACACACCCGCGATGGCCTCGGTGCGGTTCCCCGTCTAGGCCCGCGGCGTCGCCGGGCGTCGGCACACACTCATTGCTCGTCCATAGGCTTCGCGTAGCCCGCTCATGGGCCGTCTCCGCAGAGTGGTCATCACACCGAATCCGACCCTCGAGAGGCCTTGATCATGAGCCGTATCCCCGACACCGAGCCCACGCCGAACGGCCCCGCCTACGAAGGCCGCCTGCTCGATCGCGTCGACGACGAGGTCGTCGACCAGGGTGTGGCGTTCGACCTGCGCACCCTAGTCAGCCGGCGCAACGTACTGAGCCTGTTCGGCCTGGGAGTCGGCGCGGTGGCGCTCGCCGCGTGCGCTGCCGACAGCTCCGGTTCGAGCGGGTCGGGCTCTGCGGGGTCGACCACGTCGACCGGAGAGATCCCCGACGAGACCGCCGGCCCGTATCCGGGAGACGGCTCCAACGGGGTCAACGTGCTCGAGCAGTCGGGCATCGTGCGCAGCGACATCCGTTCCAGTATCGGCAGCACGACCATGGCCGAGGGAGTGCCGATGACGTTCGATCTGACGGTTCTCGACCTGGCGAACGACGACGCGCCCTTCGCCGGCGTCGCCGTCTACGTCTGGCACTGTGACGCGGCCGGCGGGTACTCCATGTACTCCGATGGCATCGAGAACGAGACCTACCTGCGCGGCGTGCAGGTCGCCGACAGCGCCGGAAAGGTCGGCTTCACGTCGATCTTCCCCGCCTGCTACACGGGGCGTTGGCCGCACATCCACTTCGAGGTCTACCCCGACGTCGCATCCATCACCGACGCCTCGAACGCCATCTCGACGTCGCAGGCCGCGTTGCCGCAGGAGGCTGCGGCGGCCGTCTATGCTCTTGCCGGCTACGAGGGATCGACCGAGAACCTCGCCGATGTGAGCCTCGACTCCGACAACGTGTTCGGCGACGACGGAGGCGAGCTGCAGCTCGCCACGGTGACGGGCGACGAGACCGACGGCTACGTCGTCTCGCTCACCGTGCGGGTCGACACGACGACGACGCCCACGGCCGGTTCTGCCCCGTCGGGCGGCGGTGAGGGCGGCGGCGCGGGCGGCGGCACGCCTCCCGCCGGTGGCGGAACCCCGCCCGGCCACTGACATCCGGCCAGAACTGACAGACAGCACGAACCGACAGAAGGAACACGACCATGGGAATGCTCCAGAACCTCACCGGATGGCACGCCATCATCATCCTCGCGCTCGTGCTGCTGCTCTTCGGAGCGGCCAAGCTGCCGGCCCTCGCAAAGAGCGTCGGGCAGTCGATGAAGATCTTCAAGTCCGAGGTGCGGGATGCAGCGGCCGACGATCATGCACGCTCACCCCAGTGACCGGCCCGACGCGGGGCTGATGCCGCTTGCCGGGCATCTCGTCGAGGCGCGCAGACGGCTCTTCCGTGCCGGGCTCGCGATCGCGCTCGCGGCGGTCGCGGGGTATCTGCTCTCCGACTCGATTCTCGAGATCGTGCGGGCGCCGATCGTGCAGCTTGCCGAGTCGCGCAACGCGAGCCTCAATTACGACACTGTGAGCGGCGCGTTCGAGCTCACGATGCGCATCGCCCTATACACGGGTGTGGTGCTCGCGAGCCCGATCTGGCTCTACCAGGCGTTCGCGTTCTTCGTGCCGGCGCTGACCCGCAAGGAGAAGAGACTCACCGTCGGCTTCCTCACCTCGGCGGTTCCCTGTTCTTCGCCGGATGTGTCGCCGGGTTCGCCCTCTTCCCCCACGTCGTCGAGCTGATGGCCGGGTTCGCGTCGACCGACGACAGCACGATCCTGCAGGCCTCCTACTACTTCGACTTCGTGTTGAAGCTCGTGGTCGCGGTCGGAGTCGCGTTTGTGCTGCCCGTGTTCGTGGTGCTCCTCAACTTCGCGGGCGTGCTGCCGGGCATGGCGGTCGTGGCGAGCTGGCGGGTGGTGCTGGTCGCGATCGTGCTTTTCTGCGCTCTCGCCACCCCGGCCGCCGACATCATGTCGATGGTTGTGCTCGCCCTGCCCATGACCGCGCTGTTCGCCGTCGCCGCGGGCGTCGACGTGTTGCACGACCGCCGAATCGCGAGAAGGCTCGCGCTCGACCGAAAGGACACATCGTGTTCGGACTCACCGTTGACAAGCTCGCTGTCGTCGCGCTGATCGCCGTCTGTGTGATCGGACCCGAGCGGCTCCCGCTCTACGCGGGCAGGCTGGCATCAGCCGTGCGGATGCTCCGGGGCCGAACCGATTCGGTGCGGGAGCGGGTGCGCGCCGAACTCGGTTCCGACTTCGACGACGTCGAGTGGAAGAAGCTCGACCCGCGGCAGTACGACCCGAGGCGGATCATCCGCGAGGCGCTCGTCGACGAACCCCCGTCGACGGTGGCCGCACCGGCCGACGTCGCACCGGCCGACGTCGCGCCGCGGGTGCGGGTCTCGTCGAACGGGCGCTCCCCGAGCCCCTAGCGCGCCGCGCGCGCTCAGCGCGCGGGCGGCAGGTCGACCGTCTGCAGTGTCGGAATCTTCGGCAGGCGCCCGTCGCCCGACGAGCGCCCGGTGATGCGGCGCCCGATCCACGGCAGAACATACTCGCGCCAGTACGCGGCCGTGCGCTGCGAGTGGTGCGTCGCGGTGGCGCCGCCGCTCCAGTCGTCGGGCAACTGCACACCGAGGCCGGCGAGCACGTTCGCTGCGACGCGTTCGTGCCCGAGCGGGCCGAGGTGCAGCCGGTCGGCTGACCAGTAGCGCAGCTCGGTCAGCTCCTCGTCTGCCCAGTTGTCGACGAAGGTCGTGTTCGCGATGGGCAGCCGGCCGCGGATGCCTCGGGCGAACTGGTTGCCGCGCGACTCGACGAGCCGGCCGAGGGGGATGTGCCGGGTGGGATTCGCGCCGCTCACGAGCAGAACGTGCGACCCGCCCCCCGCGGCGCGTTCGACCGCTGCGAGGAGCTGGTCGGAGATGGCGGCGACCGAGACCCGCGGGCGCATGATGTCGTTTCCGCCGCCGTTGATGCTGATGAGCTCGGGAGCGAGGGCAATGCCGGCGTCGAGCTGCGCGCCCACGATCGGCGTGATCTTGAGGCCCCGGATCGCGAGGTTCGCGTAGGTGACGGGCTCGGGCGACGCGAGCGCCAACCCCACCGCGACAAGATCCGCCCAGCCGCGAACCCCGCCGCCGGGCGTATCGTCGCCGACCCCCTCGGTGAAGCTGTCTCCGACGGCGACGTAGCTGCGATATGCGGATGCCATGGGTCGAGTAAACCACCCCCTAGCTGAAGGGGAGGGGGTGGTCGACACTGGAGACCCGATACGAAACATCCGCAACAAGGAGCAATTCGCATGGATATGAAACTCGAAGTGCTGGTTCTGCCGGTGGCCGACGTCGACGCGTCGAAGGCCTACTACGAAAGGGCCGGGTTCAGGCTCGACGCCGATTTCGTCATCAGCGACGACCTGCGGATCGTGCAGTTCACGCCGCCCGGGTCGGAGATGTCGATCATCTTCGGCACAGGCCTCACCGACTCGGCTCCCGGATCCGTGCAGAACCTGCACCTGGTCGTGACCGACATCGTCGCCGCGCGCGAGGAGCTCGTCGGCCGGGGGATCGAGGTGAGCGAGGTGTGGCACGACGCCGACGGAGTCTTCCACCAGGCCGGGGGCAAGAACCGGGTGAGCGGGCCGGCGCCCGACCGGGCCGACTACGGCTCGTTCGTGTCGTTCGACGACCCCGACGGCAACGGGTGGTTTCTGCAGGAGATCGTCAACCGACTGCCGGGGCGTTGATCGACATGGCCGACACCACGACAGAACTCATCCGCGACTTGCTGGTGCGGGCGGCCGCGGCACACGGGGTTCACGAGGCCGAAGAGCTGGGCGGCGTGTACGACGAGGAGTGGCCGGCCTGGTATGCCGACTTTATGGCGCGCGCTCTCGCCGAAGGCGGCTACCGCATCACCGAGGCCTGAGCGCGGAGACGACGAGGGGCCGACGCGATCGCGCCGGCCCCTCGTGCGTCGTCGACTACGCGGCGGCGGGCTCGACCTCGTTGAGCGTGGCGAGTGCGCCCGACCAAGACTCGAGCTGCGAGAACAGCGAGGTGAGGGGCGCGTCGTGCTGGGGACCGGGCGTGAAGGTGCTCATCTCCTCGAAGTCGGTGAACAGAGACAAGGCGACCTGCGAACCCACGGTCGCCATGTGCATCGTCGCCAGCACCAGGCGAAGGTGCTCGACGGCGCGCACGCCCCCGACGACCCCGTAGCCGACGAAGCCGGCGGCCTTGTTGGTCCACTCGGCGTGCAGGTAGTCGATCGCGTTCTTGAGCACACCGGTCGTGGAGTGGTTGTACTCGGGGGTCACGAAGATGTAGCCGTCGAACTCGGCGATCTTGGCCGCCCAGCGCTTGGTGGGCTCGTTGGCGTACTGGCCCATCATCGGCGGCATCGCCTCGTCGAGGTGCGGCAACGGATAGTCGGCGAGGTCGACGAGCTCGTACTCGGCCTCCGAGCGCGAAGCCGCCTGGTCCAGAACCCACTGGGCGACGGCGGCGCCCTTGCGTCCGGGACGGGTGCTGCCGATGATGATGGCGATTTTTGTCAAGAAAGAACTCCTACGAATCGGTGGTGGGGCGGTCGTCGGAGAGACGACCACCCCACCCCCAACGCGTCGGCGACACCCGATAATCCCGCTCGCCATTTCGCACTTTGATGTGCGTAGGGCACGTCGGTGTGCGAATTGTGCGGCGTCGGGTGCCAGCGGTCAGAAGATGCGCGGCAGATGCATGGCCATGTAGCGGTCACGCTCTCGTTCGCGCTCCAGACGCATTCGTTGCACCTCGTTGTGAACTGCGAGCTGCTCACGGGTGTCGACCTTGACGGGCCGGCGACCCCACTTGATGAGCGCCACACCGAGGTGGAGGGCGGCCCGGTCGAGCAGCCCGACGTGACGCCTGGGCTGCGTCTCGAGCGTTCGAACGGGTTGGGGCGGATGTTCGTGGCGACGTGTTGTGGTCACCAGTTGGCTATTCATGATGGTTGATTCCTTTTATAGGTGGCGAAAACGAGCGCGCCGAAGAGCGGGCGGGGTCGCCGAATAGAGGGGTGGCCGCGCGGAAGACGGCGATGGCGGCGCGGACGCGTCGCATGCGGGGTGGTGACCGGAGGCAGACGGATGCTCAGTGCTGCGCGGATGCTGCCTGGTCGAGCTTCGAGAGCGTCACCACCGTCTGGACCGGTGGGTTACGAGCTACCGATCAGGCGGAGAAGACGCCGACGAAGCCGGCGGTGATGCTGAATGCTTCTGCATTGGTGAAGTCGAACACGTTGGGCTCCTTTCGTCGTAGTGGCGTGGGATTCACCGTAGCGGTGCTCAGGAATGTTGCGCAACCCTGACTTTTCAGCCGGGGTCGTGTAGTGTGCCTATTTGGGCATCGAGAAATCTGCCCCCGCCGCCGATCTGACACCACGGCCGCATCTCAGATTTCAATCAGAACCGCTGTGTCGGCATTCGCCGGACAGCGTGACACCCTCGCCGTGACATCGGCTTAATCCTCGTGGTCTCCACGCGCGTTCCGAACGCCGTCCCGACCGCGTGAGCGGAACATCCGCCACACAATGACGCTGCGAATCAGCGCACCAAACGAAAGCAACACAGCATGACCAACACGAACACCCTCACCCGCAAGAACGTCGACTTCATCGTCGGCGGCTACTCGATTCTCGCCACCGATCCGATGTTCTACTCGCGTTCGCGCGAGCTCTCGGCGATCCGCGACAACGCAGCCTTCCACGGCATCAACGACATCAGCGACGCCGACTTCGACTTCGCCATCTCCGAGCGTTTCGGCAACGGAGCGACCTACGAATTCCCGACTGCATAACGCCCGGGCACGGGTGTAGCCTCGTGCCATGACCCCGCTCGAGCTCGAGAATCTGGTGCTGCTGCGCCGGGCGCGCGACCTCATCGACCGCGAATACTCGCGCCCGCTCGACGTGCCGACGATGGCGCAGCGGGCGTTGATGTCGCCCGCACACTTCTCGCGCAAGTTTCGCGCTGCCTACGGCGAGACGCCCTACGGCTACCTCATGACGCGTCGGGTCGAGCGCGCGATGGCGCTGTTGCGCGGCGGGATGAGTGTGACCGACGCGTGCATGGCGGTCGGGGCGACGTCGCTCGGCTCGTTCAGCTCGCGGTTCACCGAGTTCGTCGGAGAGACCCCGAGCACCTACCGCGCACGCGAGCACGGCGCGGTCGAGGCGATGCCGCCGTGCATCGCACGCATTCAGACGAGACCGCAGAGATCCACGTCGCAGCGGAGCAGGATTCGAGAAGCGGCGGCAGCCGGCGCTTCCTAGTCTGGCGCCATGACTATTTCACTTCAGTACGCAAATGTGACGGTCGCCGACGTCGACGAGGCCGTGGCCTTCTACCGTGACGGACTCGGCCTCGAGGTGCGCAACGACGTGGCGAACGGCGGGTTCCGCTGGGTCACGCTCGGCAGCGCCGACCAGCCCGGCGTAGAGATCGTGCTCAGCGAACCGCACGCCGGCCGTTCGAAGGACGACGGCGACGCGATGCAGGAGCTTCTGGCGAAGGGCATGCTGCCGATGCTGGTGTTCCGCACCGACGACCTGGACACGGCGTTCGAGCGGGCACGCCAGACCGGCGCGGAGGTTCTGCAGGAGCCGATAGACCAGCCGTGGGGCCCGCGCGACTCCGCGTTCCGCGATCCCTCGGGCAACACGGTGCGCATCTCGCAGAGCTGACGACGCCCCCGATTCCGCCGGGCGGGCGAGCCCCGTGTACCGTCGAGGGTGCTGGCAGGTCGCGCAGCGGGAGCAAGGGGCAGTCATCGTGCAGAACAGAGTCGTACGCCAGCGTGTGAGGGCGGGGCTCCTGCTCGCCGTAGTCGGATCGCTCCTCGCCGGATGCGCCGCCAACGAGACCGGTCAGACAGACAGCAACCTCGTCGGAACCCTCGACGGCGCCGGATCGTCGGCGCAGTCCGCCGCCCAGGACGTGTGGATCAGCGACTTCCAGCGCGCCAACTCCCGCGTCACGGTGAACTACGAGCCCTCGGGCTCCGGTGCCGGACGGGAGCAGTTCATCGCCGGCGGTGTCGACTTCGCCGGCTCCGATGCAGCGCTCAGCGACGACGAGCTCGAGAACGACTTCGGCGGCTGCGCGCCGGGCACCGCGGGCATCAACCTCCCGGTGTACGTCTCGCCGCTCGTGCTCGTCTTCACCGTCGACGGCGTCGACACCCTCCGCCTCGACGCCGCGGCGATCGCGGCGATCTTCTCCAACCAGATCGTGCGCTGGAACGACCCGGCGATCGTCGCGCTCAACGACGGCGTCACACTGCCCGACGCCGCGATCACCGCGGTCCACCGCTCCGACGACTCGGGTACGACGAAGAACTTCACCGACTACCTCTACCAGAACGAGCCCGAGATCTGGGGCGAGGAGCCGGCCGACGCCTTCCCGTTCGGTGGCGAAGCGGCTCAGGGCAACGCCGGCGTCGTCAACGCGGTCGCCGACGGTAGAAACGCGATCGGCTACGTCGACGCGTCGCGCGCGGGCGACCTGAGCGTCGCCGAGCTCAAGGTGGGCGACGAGTTCGTCGCCTACTCCTCCGAGGCGGCGGCCGCGATCATCGACGCGTCCCCGCTCGCCGCACGCGACAACCCCAATGACATCGTGGTGAACATCGACCGCACGAGCACCGCGTCGGGCGTGTACCCGCTCGTTCTCGTCAGCTACCTCATCGCCTGCCAGCAGTACGCCGACAGCGAGACCGGCGACCTGGTGCGCGAGTACATCACGTCGGTCGCCGACGCCGACGGGCAGGCGGCGGCCGCGACGGGCGCCGGCTCCGCCCCGCTCTCTCCGGCGACGGCCGAGCGCGTGCTCGCCGCTGTCGCCACGATCGAGTAGTCGCGACGATCGAGTAGTCGGGCCGAACGGATAGTCGCGACCGCCCGAGCGGTCGCGACCGGTCTGGCCGGTCGGGTGCCGGGTGCACGGGACTCCGTGCCCGTTTTCGTCCGATCCGATGATAATGCGCATTAGCAGCCGTTTTCTGATACGGTAATGCGCATTACCTCTCCCGAAGACGAGAAAGTGGTGTGGGCAATGTCGCTACACAAGTCGCAGCGTGTCACGCAGCGCACGATCGCCGAGCTCGCGGGTGTGAGCCAGGCGACGGTCTCGCTCGTGCTCAACGGAAAGACCGACGCGGGCACACGCATTCCCGAGAGCACCCGCCAGCGCGTGCTCGACGTGATCGCCGAGACGACCTACGTCGCAGACCCCGCAGCCCGCAGCCTCGCCGGGGTCGGCAACAACCTCGTCGGCGTCTTCACCTACGAGCACGCGTTTCCCAATGAGAGCTCCGATTTCTACACACCGCTGCTCACCGGAGTCGAGAGCGCCGCCGAGCAGATCGGCGTCGACCTGCTGATGTTCACGAGCGCCCCGGTCATCGACGGCCGCCGTCGCATCTTCCACGAGAAGAACCGACTGCGTCTGGCCGACGGATGCCTGCTGCTGGGTCGCGAGATGGACGCCGACGAACTCGAGCGGCTCGTCGACAGCGACTACCCGTTCGTCGCCATCGGCCGGCGGGACGCGGCCGACGGGCGCATCCCCTACATCGGAGTCGACTACGTCGATGCAACGTCGGCCCTCGCACGGATGGCCCTCGAAGCCGGACACACCGACTTCCTCTACCTGCACCTGCCCTTCGCCGCCGAGTCGACTCGCGACCGCAAAAACGGGCTGACCCGCGAACTCGACGCCGCGGGCGTGACGGCACAGACCCTCTCCTCCGACGGCAGCGACCTCGACGCGGTCTGGGCGCAGATCCGAACGGCCGCACCCACAGTGCTCTTCATCGAAGACCCGACACACGCGCAGACGGTCTACGATCTCGCCGCCGCCGACGGCGTCTCGATTCCCCACGACCTGTCGATGGTGGTGCTCGGCGAGCGCACGCGGCCGACCGACAACGCCGCGGACTACACGCGGCTGAGCGCCCCGCGTCAGGAACTGGGCGTGCTCGCCATGCGGCTGCTCGACCAGATCATGAACGGCACCCGCGGTGCCGATCAGCTGCCGCACCAGCAACTGCTGGCCTGCGAGATCATCCGGGGCACCACGCTGGGCGCCCCGAGAGCCGGGAGAACCACGTGAACCACCACAGTGCCAACGCGCTCAGCGCCGACATCGTCATCGTCGGGGGCGGTCTCGGCGGCGTCGCCGCCGCGCTCGCCGCGTTGCGCGGTGGGAAGACCGTCATCGTCACCGAGCAGTACGAGTGGCTGGGCGGGCAGCTCACCAGCCAGGCCGTCCCTCTCGACGAGCACACCTGGGTCGAGCAGTTCGGCGTCACCGCCTCCTACCGCGAGCTGCGCGACGGAATCCGCGACTACTACCGCGCGAACTACCCGCTCACCGACGCGGCGCGCGCCGAACGCTACCTCAACCCCGGCGCCGGGCTCGTCAGCCGGCTGTGCGCCGAGCCTCGCGTGGCAGTCTCGGTCATCGACGCGCTGCTCGCCCCCTACCTCGGGTCGGGCGCCCTCCGCGTCCTCAAGCCGTATGCCCCGGTGAGCGCCACGGTCGACGAGACCGTCGTGCGCTCGGTCGTGGTCGAGCACCTCGTCACCGGCGAGCGGATCGAGCTGTCTGCCGCCTACGTGCTCGACGCCACAGAACTCGGCGACCTGCTGCCGCTCACGGGCGCCGAATACGTGACGGGCGCCGAGGGACGCGACGACACCGGCGAGCCGAGCGCCCCGGTCGAGGCGCAGCCGAACAACGTGCAGGCGTTCTCCTGGTGCTTCGTCGTCGACCACCGGGAGGGCGAAGACCACGTGATCGAGCGCCCCCGCGACTACGACTACTGGCGCGCCTACCGGCCCGACTTCTGGGGTGCGCCGCTGCTCAGCCTCACCGCCCCGCACCCGCGCACCCTCGAGATCGTCACCCGCAGCTTCACGCCGACGATCGACGACGACCCGTTCACACAGCTCGCCGACCAGCGCGCCGACGGGGGAGACAGCGAGCTGTGGATCTTCCGCCGCATCCTCTCGAAGAAGATGCTCGCCGACGGCCACCTCGACAGCGACCTCGTGCTCGTGAACTGGCCCATGATCGACTACCTCGACGGGTCGCTCATCGACAATCCCGACGCGGCGACGCACCTCGAGGCCTCGAAGCAGCTGTCGCTGTCGATGTTCTACTGGCTGCAGACCGAGGCCCCTCGGCCCGACGGGGGCACGGGCTGGCCCGGCCTGCGGCTGCGCGGCGACATCACCGGCACCGCCGACGGCCTCGCCCAGGCGCCCTACATCCGAGAGTCGCGCCGGATCGTGTCGGAATACCGGGTCGTCGAGAGCGACCTCTCGATCGAGCTGCGCGGCCACGGCCGCCCCGCCACCTTCGACGACAGCGTCGGTATCGGCATGTACCGCATCGACCTGCACCCCTCCACCGGTGGGGACAACTACATCGACGTCGCATCCGCGCCGTTTGAGATTCCGCTCGGAGCACTCATCCCGGTTCGCCTGGACAACCTGCTCCCCGCGGGAAAGAACGTCGGTACCACCCACATCACCAACGGGGCCTTCCGGCTCCACCCGGTGGAGTGGAACATCGGCGAGGCAGCCGGCTGGCTAGCGGTCTTCTGTCTGGACCGTGCGACTGATCCCCGCACGGTCCGCCACACTCCTCGACTGCTCGAGGAGTTCCAATCCCTGCTATCCCGCCGGGGTGTCGAGCTGCACTGGCCCGACGTCACCGGCTATTAAACGAGGAGAACGATCATGAGATCAGCAAAGTGGCTGACCACGGCTGGACTGCTAGCTACCGCATCACTGGTACTGGCGGGCTGTTCCGGAACCGCAGAACCCGCAGAGACCGCCAAGGACGTGCAACTGCGGATGACCGTCTGGACGTCGAACGAAGACCAGCTCGCGCTGTTCGACTCCATTGCCGCCGAGTACATCGAGGCCCACCCCGAGGTCGAGTCGATCACCTTCGACCCGCTCCCGTTCGAGGACTACACGACCACCCTCACCACCCAGGTCGCCGGCGGCAAGGCGCCGGACCTGGCCTGGATTCTCGAGAACGCCGCCCCCGACTTCGTCGACTCCGGCGCGCTCGCGCCCATCCAGGACACCCTCGAGAAGACGGAGGGATACGAGTTCGACGACCTGAACGCCGCCGCCACAGAGCTGTGGAAGAGCGACGGCGAACTCATCGCGTACCCGTTCTCGACGTCGCCGTTCGTGGTGTTCGCCAACGACGACCTGCTCGCCGCGGCGGGGCAGCCGACCGCGGCCGAGCTGCAGGCCGACGGCAAGTGGAACTGGGAGGACATCTCCGACGTCGGGTCCGCCGTCAACGCGGCGACCGGCAAGGCCGGGTTTGTCATCCGCGACTTCGACTACACGACGTGGGACAACCTGGCCTCGGTCTGGCTCGGCTGGGGCGCCGCCCCGTGGAGCGACGACGGCGCCGGATGCGACTTCGCCTCCGACGAGATGGTCGACGCCTTCACCTTCCTGCACGACGCCGCGTTTGTGAAGAAGTCGATGCCCGGCCCGGGCGCCACCGCCGACTTCTTCGCCGGCGAGTCCGCGTTCACGGTCACGCAGATCTCGCGGGCGTCGCTGCTCGCCGAGGGCGGCTTCGCCTGGAACCTGCTGCCGCTGCCCGAGGGACCGGCCGGCGAGTACTCGATGGTGGGTCAGGCGGGAATCGGCGTGATGTCGCAGGGTGAGAACGCCCAGGTCGCCACCGACTTCCTCGCCTACTTCACCAACCCCGCGAACTCGGAGAAGCTCGCACAGTGGTTCCCGCCCGCCCGCGACTCCCAGTTGAACGCCGAGACGCTCGCCGCCGCCAACCCGGTGCTCAGCGCAGACCAGATCGAAGACGTGGTCGTGCCCGGCATCTCCACCGGCGTCGTGCGCCCGAGCCACACCGACTCGGCCAAGATCGGCCAGACCGTGCGCGCCTCCCTCGACGCGATGTGGACGCCGGATGCCGACGTGGCCTCCGTTCTCGACGGCGTCTGCGAGTCGGTCGAACCGATCCTGGGCAACTAGGGACTCCCAGTGACGACTGAATCCACAGTGCTGCCGGACCGGGCCGCCGCCCGGTCCGGCGGCACCGGCCCGCGCAAGCGCCGGCTCACCCACAAGCAGCGCGACGCGGTCGCCGGCTACATCTTCGTCGCGCCGCAGGTGCTGGGCATCGTCGCCTTTGTGCTCATCCCGCTCGCCCTCGTCGTGTACTTCAGCTTCCATGAATGGAACGTGCTCGCCAACTCCTTCACCTTCGTCGGCGTCGAGAACTTCGAACGGTTCCTCAGCGACCCCCAGATCGCGCCCGTTATGCAGGCGACCGGCGTCTTCTCCATCTCGCTCGTTTTCTTCAACATCACCATCGCACTGCTGCTCGCGGTGATGCTCAACCGGTCGCTGCCCGGGATCACCTTCTTCCGCACCCTCTTCTTCTCGCCCGTCGTCGTCTCCCTCGTCGCCTGGACGATCGTCTGGGGATTCCTCTTCCAAGACAACGGGGGCATCAACGGCGCCCTCGAGCTGATCGGCATCGACGGCCCCAACTGGCTGCGCGAGGGCCCCACCGCCATGGCCAGCGTCGTCATCGTGCAGGTGTTCAAGAACGTCGGGCTCAACATGGTGCTCTTCCTCGCCGCCCTGCAGGGCGTGCCGCAGGAGCTGCAGGAGGCCGCGCGCATCGACGGCGCCGGATCCCGCACCATCTTCACGCGCATCACGATCCCGCTGATCTCCCCGACCATCCTGCTCACCTTCATCATCACGATCGTGGGCTCGCTGCAGGTGTTCGCCCAGATCGCCGTGCTGACCCAGGGCGGCCCCGGCATCTCGACCACGGTGCTCGTCTACTACCTGTTCCAGCAGGCCTTCCTCTTCGGCGAATTCGGCTACGGCTCGGTTCTCTCGATCGTGCTGTTCCTCATCGTGCTGCTTCTGACCGTCGTGCAGTGGCAGCTGCGCAAGAAGTGGGTGTTCTATGAAAACTGATGCCGCGATCCTGACCCGGCAGACGCCGCCGAACCCGCAGACGAAGGTCGTTGTGCGACGCGTGATCTTCTACGCGGCCCTGGCCGTGCTCGCCATCCCATTTGTGCTTCCGACCTGGTGGATGATTACCTCGTCCCTTAAGCCGATCAGCGAGATCTTCGCGTTCCCGCCCACCCTCTGGCCCGCCAACCCCACCCTCGACGGCTACGTGAAGGCGTTCGAGATGCAGCCGTTCGTGCTGCAGTACTTCAACTCGCTCTACATCTCGTTCTTCGTCACCGTGGGCACGATGTTCATCTCGTCGCTCGCCGGCTACGCGTTCGCGCGCATCCGCTTCCGCGGGCAGAACCTGCTGTTCCTGATCGTGCTGATCGGGCTGCTGATCCCGAGCGAGGTGACCATCGTCCCGCTGTTCCAGATCTTCAACGAGCTGGGGCTCATCAACACCCACTGGCCGATCCTGCTGGTGTCGACGTTCGGCGCCCCGAGCGTGCTCGCGACGTTCATCATGCGGCAGTTCTTCATCTCGCTGCCCGTCGAGCTCGAAGAGGCGGCGCGGCTCGACGGCCTCGGCCGGTTCGCCATCTGGTGGAAGATCGCGATGCCGCTCGCGAAGAGCGCGCTCGGCGCCGTGGCGATCTTCACCTTCCTGCACATCTGGAACCTCTACCTCGAGCCGACCGTGTACCTGCAGTCGCCCGAGCTGTTCACACTGCCGCAGGCGCTCACGAGATACACGGATGCCTATGGCGGGCAGCTGTGGAACGTGCAGCTGGCGGCGGCCACGATGACCGCGCTCCCCGTGCTCGTGGTGTTCGTCATCGCGCAGAAGCAATTCGTGGAAGGCTTGGCTCAAACCGGTCTCAAAGGATAGGACGCCACCGCCGCATGTTCACCGATCTCGCCGAAGCGCAGTTGCGCGACTACCGCAGCGCACAGGTCGACCCCGCCGACTTCGACGAGTTCTGGTCGACGACCCTGGCCCACAGCCGCGGCTTCGACCTCGCGGTGTCGGTGAAGCCGGTCTACACCGGTCTCGTCACCGTCGACGTGTTCGACGTGACCTTCGCCGGCTACGACGGCCAGCCGATCCGGGCGTGGCTCCGGGTTCCGGCGGGCACGACCGAACCGCTGCCCACGGTCGTGCAGTACGTCGGCTACGGCGGGGGACGCGGCGAACCCACCGAAAACCTGTTCTGGGCCTCCGCCGGGTACGCGCACCTGCACATGGACACGCGCGGCCAGGGCTCGTCGTGGAGCATCGGGGACACCCCCGACGCCGACGGCTCGGGCCCGCAGGGGCCGGGGTTCATGACCCGGGGCATCCAGAGCCGCGAGACCTACTACTACCGCCGACTCATCACCGACGCCGTGCGCGCCGTCGACGCCGCCCGGTCGCTGCCGATCGTCGACCCGGCGCGGGTCGCGGTTCTCGGCGGCAGCCAGGGCGGCGGTCTCGCGCTCGCCGTGGCCGGGCTCGTTCCCGACCTCGCGGCCGTGGTCGCCTACGTGCCGTTCCTCTGCGACTTTCCCCGGGCGGCGACGATCACCGACGCCGACCCGTATCGCGAGATCGGCCGCTACCTCGCGGTGCACCGCGGCAGCGAGGAGGCCGTGCACACGACCCTCTCCTACTTCGACGGTGTGAACTTCGCCAAGCGTGCGGTCGCCCCGGCGTCGATCTCGGTCGCCCTGATGGACTCGACCTGCCCGCCGTCGACGGTGTTCGGCGCCTACAACAACTACGCGGGTGCGAAGGCGATCACCGTCTGGCCCTACAACGGGCACGAGGGCGGGGGGCCGCAAGACGACGTCGTGGCGCTGGCCGTTCTGCAGGAGCTCTTCGACCGCGCGCTGGCCGGTGACGACGTTGCTTGAGATGCGGCCCGGCTGCGAGTGCTGCGACCGCGATCTGTCGCCGTTTGACGACGTCGCGTTCATCTGCTCGTTCGAGTGCACCTGGTGCGCCGACTGCGTCGACACCTTCGCCGACCGGCGCTGCCCGAACTGCGGCGGCGACCTCACGGTGCGCCCCACCCGGTCGCCGGCCAAGCTGCTGGGCAACCCGGCGTCGACCGTGCGTGTGCTCGCGAGAGACTGCGCCCCCGCGCGCTGATCCACAAGCGCGAGTTCGCCCCGCGTTCACCTCGCGTTTTCCGCGCTGCTCCACTGTGAGTTCGTGGCCCCCCCGTTCGGGCCGAACTCCCACCAGCAGCAAAGAGGGCACCCGCATGCGCACCACCCGGCGTCGACCGATTCTCGCCATCGTAGCCAGCCTGGCCCTGGCCATTCCGATCGCCGCGACTGTCACCCCCGCGGTGGCAGCCCCCGTGTCATCCGTTCGCATCAACGAGGTCGAGCAGAACGGCGACGTCACCGACTGGATCGAGATCGTCAACGCGGGAACGGAGGCGGTGGATGTCTCGGGCTGGGTGCTCAAGGACGACAACGACACCCGCACCCTCGCCATCGCCCCCGGCACGACGCTGGCCGCCGGCGCCTACCTCGCTATCGACGTCGACGCCGAGGTGCCCGGCAAGTTCGGCCTCGGCCGTGCAGACATCGCCCGGCTGTTTCTCGCCGACGGCTCCACCCTCGTCGACTCGTTCGCCTGGACCGACCACGCGGTGGTGACCTTCGGCCGCTGCGCCGACGCCGTGGGCGAGTTCGGTCAGACCGTGGCCTCGACCAAGGGCGCCGCGAACGCCTGCGTGGTGTCGGTCGCCGACTCCGTGCGCATCAACGAGGTCGAGTCGAAAGACGGGGCGCCGGTCGACTGGATCGAGCTCACCAACATCGCGAAGGTCGCGGTCGACGTCTCGGGGCTGGTGCTTCGCGACGACAAGGACACGAGCGTCGTCACGATCGCGGCCGGCAGCACGATCGCCCCGGGCGGCTTTCTCGCCGTCGACGTAGACGTCGCCGGCGGCTTCGGGCTCGGAGCGGCTGACACGGCACGCCTCTTCCTCGCCGACGGCACCACCCTCGTCGACAGCTACGCCTGGACCGCCCACGCGACCACGACCTACGGGCGCTACCCCGACGGCACCGGCGCCTTCGTCACCACCGCCGCGGCCACCAAGGGAGCCGCGAACGAACGGGTCGCCCCACAGCTGCCGACCGTGCGCGTCAACGAGGTCGAGTCGAGCGGCGGAACCCCCGGCGACTGGATCGAACTCGTCAACGCGGGAACCGCGAGCGTCGACATCTCCGGCTGGACCGTGAAGGACAGCGACGACACCCACGCCTCGATCATCCCGGCGGCCACCACGATCGCGGCCGGCGGCTTCTACATCGTCGAGGAGGCCGCCCTCGGGTTCGGCCTCGGCGCAGCCGACTCGGCCCGCGTGTTCGCCGCCGACGGTTTCACCCTCGTCGACTCGCGCAGCTGGACCGCGCACGCCACCACGACCTTCGGCATCTGCGGCACCGATTTCGTCACGACGACCTCGCCGACCAAGGGCGCCATGAACGACTGCGGCTCTCCCGTGCGCATCAACGAGATCGAGTCGAGCGGCGGAACCCCCGGCGACTGGATCGAGCTGAAGAACAACGGCGGTCAGGCTGCGGATGTCTCGGGCTACGTTCTCAAGGACAACGACGACTCCCACGCGTTCGTGGTGCCCGCGAACACCACGATCGCCGCCGGCGGCTACTTCGTGGCCGAGGTCGAGGCCAGCTACGGACTCGGCGGCGCCGACTCGGCCCGCCTGTTCCTGCCCGACGCGACCACCCTCGTCGACAGCCACTCGTGGACCGCACACGCCACCACAACCCTCGGCCGGTGCGCCGACGGCACCGGAGCGTTCGCCGCGACCGCCTCGTCGACCAAGGGCGCGGTGAACGCGTGCGCGGGAGACCTCGTCACCTCGCCGTGGCCCGGCGCAGGAGCGGTCGCGATCGAAGACGTCGCGAACACCTTCGACGGCAACATGAGCGGCCTCGCCTACGAGGCCGCGGCAAACGGCAACGTGCTGTGGGCCGCGAAGAACGGCACCGGCGCGCTCTACCGCCTCGTCGACAACGGCACCGACTGGGTGCCCGAGACCACGAACGGCTGGGGCGCCGGCAAGGTGCTGCACTACGCAGACGGCACGGGCGACGTCGACGCCGAGGGCGTCGCGCTCACAAGCGCGGGAGCCGCCGGCGGGGTCTACATCTCGAGCGAACGCGACAACAACGGCGGGGGCAGCCGACTCTCCGTGCTGCGGTACGACGCGGCATCCGCGGGTTCGAGCCTGAACGCGACGACGGAGTGGAACCTCACCGCAGACCTTCCCGTCGTGGGGGCCAACGCGGGACTCGAGGCGATCGCCTGGGTGCCCGACTCGTTCCTCGTCGCCGAGGGGCTGTTCGACGAGAGCACCAACGCCGCCTACGACCCGGCCTCCCACGCCGACCACGGAACCGGGCTGTTCTTCGTGGGTCTCGAGGCCAACGGCGCCGTGTACGCCTACGCGCTCAACCAGACGACGGGCGGCTACACCCGCGTAGCGACGATCGCGAGCGGGTTCGCTGGCGTGATGGACCTCGAGTTCGAGCCGGCGACCGGCTCGCTGTGGGCGGTGTGCGACGACACCTGCAACGGCCGCTCGGCGACCCTCGAGGTGGGAGCCGACGGACGCTTCGCCGTGACCCACGTCTACGAGCGCCCGACGGGAATGGCCGACCTCAACAACGAGGGCTTCGCGATGGCGCCGCAGACGCAGTGCGTCGCCGGGGTGAAGAGCGTCTTCTGGGCGGATGACTCGAACACCGGCGGTCACTCGATCCGGTCGGGTTCGCTGAACTGTGCCGTGGTTCCGACGCCGACCGACCCGACCGACCCGGCCGTGCCCGGCGTGCCGGTGCCGACGCCGACACCCGCCCCGGCGCCCGCGCCCGTCAACGTGGGCGCGACGACCCCCGTCGCCGCCACGGCGTTCACCGAGGCCACCCGCGGCTCGGTCTCGGCTCCCTCCGACGTGCGTCGCGGCGAGAGTGTGACCATCACCGTCGGCACCGCGTACGCCGGCACCACGGTGAACGTCTGGATGCACTCCACCCCCGTGCTGCTCGCCACCGCGACGGTCAGCGCGGCCGGAACGGTGCGAGTCGTGATTCCCGCGGATGCCCCGGCCGGCGCCCACCGCATCGCGGTGCTCGCGGCCGACGGCACGCTCATCGGCTGGGACAACGTGACCGTCGCAGCGGGGGCCCGGGCGCTCGCGTCGACGGGAGCCGACCTCGCGCTCCCGTCCGCCGCGGCCCTCCTCCTGCTGCTGAGCGGGCTCGCTCTGCTGACGGTGCGACGGGTCGGTCGCTCCGGGCGGTAGCGCCGGTGGCGGCACCACGCTTTACTGGGCGTATGGCCACCACCTTCGCGACCGTCGACGAGTATGTCGCGTCGTTTCCCGAAGAGACCCGCACGGTGCTCGCGCTCGTGCGGTCGACGATCCTCGCCGAGGTGCCGGGAGCCGACGAGAAGATCCGGTACGGGATGCCCGCCGTGATGCTCGGCGGGCGCTACGCGATCCACTTCGCGGCGTGGAAGCACCACATCGGGCTGTATCCGGTTCCCGTGCTCGACGATGCGCTCGAAAGCGAGCTCGCCCCGTATCGGGCGGCCAAGGACTCGGTGAACTTCGTCTACTCGGCGCCCATCCCGTACGGCCTCATCGGCCGGGTGGCCGCGGCCATCGTCGCACTGCGCTCGTAGCGACGTAGTCGACGAGAAGGTCGAGCGGTCGCGGAACACGGTCGAGTCTCTCGACGAGCGCCCGCGCGTACTGCTCCTTGCGGCCGGCGGTCGTTCCGAGAAAACGGTGCAGCTGGTGCTCGACGGTGCGGTCGCGCTGCGCCGGTTGCCGCTGGAACGTCACGAACTGGCGCAGGTTGCCCTGCTCCTCGATCACGCCGATCACCGCGTCGCTTCCGAGCGCGCGGATCAGCTCGTCTTCGAGATCGGCGACGCAGACGAAGAAGCCGAGCGACTCCAGTTCGGCGCGGCCCAGGTTCTCGCCGAGTCCGAAGTCTTCGAGAGCGTGCTGGAAGAAACGCTCCTCGCCGGCGTCGACCAGGCCGGCGAGCAGCTGGCCGTGGCCGGCGGTGTCGAGCGCGCGGGCGATGCCGGTGGCGCCGCCCAGCTCCACCACCCTGACGTGTGCGGCGGCGAGGTCGAGCCCACGGCGTTCGGTGAGGGTCTCGACGGCGACCCGGTCGCTGGCACCCTCGACCAGCACGAGCATGGGGAGCTGCGCCGGGTTCACCCGCACAGTCTCGCAGCGGGCGGGGCCGTCTTCAACCGGGCGCGGACTCGCTCCTGGTTCATCCCGTAGGTGGACTGGATTGTCGAGTCCAGCGGCTTCTCGGTGGCCGTGGGGGTCGTGTCCTGTCCTCCCGAACCGGGCGTTCCGCCACGTTCTCCACAGAAAATAGCGGTTCTGATCTGGGGTAAAGCGAATGTCGGTGGCCAGTATGACACTGCCTGCATGAACGACGTGAACCTCTTCGAGCAGACGGTGCGGCAGCTGCGGGAGCAGCTGGCCGCCCTCCTCGGCGCGCCCGGTGCGGGTGATGCCGCGGCGGGTTCTGTTCCGGGCGGTTCTGCTCCTGCTGGTGCAGCTCCGGGCGGTGCGGCGCAGGCCGGTGCCGGGCAGTCGGGTGCCGCCCCGGCGGGTTCTGTTCTGACCGGTGCGGCGTCTCTGCCGGGTGCGGCGCCTCAGCCGCGCGCGGCGTCTCTGGCGGGTGCGGCTCCGGCGGTCCTCTCGGCTGTTCTGGCGGGTGCCGACGGCCGGCAGCTGTGCGCGGTGGTGGTGGCGGTGGAGGAGGTCGGGCGGCTGGTCGACGCGCTGCGCACGGTCGTCGCCGGGGAGGTGCACGAGAGGTCGCTTCCCGATCGGGGCGACGCCGGGCTCGCGTTCGGGTTCGGGCTGCGGCGGGGCTGGCAGCTGCTCGAACGCCTGACCCGGGTGTCGCCGGCCGAGGCCCGCCGCCGCACCCTGCTCGGTGCGGCCGCCCGCACCCGCACCGCCCTCGACGGGGCCGTGCTGCCGGCACCCCACCCGGAGGTCGGCGCGGCGCTGGCCGCCGGGGAGATCGGGCTGGACTCCGCCGAGGTCGTGGTGCGCTGCCTGGACCAGGCGGCGCAAGCCGGGTGCCCCGACCCGGCGGACCTGACCGCCGCCGAGGAGGCGCTGGTCGAGGCGGCCGCCCACAGCCCGGCGGAGGAGGTCGGGGTGCAGGCCCGCGCCTGGCGGGAGGCGCTGGACCCCGACGGGGCCGAGCCCCGCGACGACCGGATCCGCCGCCGCCGGGCGTTCCGGCTCGGGCGGGAGCGCGACGACGGGCTGACCCCGTTCGGCGGGCTGCTGGCCCCGGTCGACGCCGCCTTGCTGAAGGCCGCGTTCGCCGAGGCCGACCGGCCCGGCAACCTGCCCCGGTTCCTCTCCGACGCCGACCGGGCCTCCGGCACCGTGATGACCGTCGACCCGACCGGGGAGACCACGGTCACCCTGACCGACACCCGCACCCGGGAGCAACGCCACTACGACGTGGCCACCGGGCTGCTCACCGCCGGGGCCCGGTCCGCCGACAGCGGCACCGGCGGCACCGGGCCGGGCGGCATGCGGCCCACCGCCCAGGTCACCGCCGTTATCACCCTCGACGACCTCCGCGCCCGCACCGGCATCGGCTGGATCGACGGCATCACCGAACCCGTCTCCGCGACCACCATCGAACGGATGGTCTGCGCCGCCGGCTACGCCCCGATCCTCCTCGGCGACCACGGGGAGCCGCTGATGCTCGGCCGCACCCGCCGCCTGTTCAGCCCCGCCCAACTCAAGGCCCTCGCCGTCAGAGACGGCGGCTGCGTCAACTGCGGAGCACCCCCGGGCGGCTGCGACGGCCACCACATCGACGGGTGGAAAGCCGACGACGGTCCCACCGACATCGACAACGGGGTCCTGCTCTGCCCCGAATGCCACACCATGATCCACAAAAACGACTTCACCCTGAGGATGATCGACGGGAGACCCCACATCCTCGCCCCGCCCTGGATCGACCCCGACCAGCAATGGCGCCCCCTCGGCAGACAACGCACCCGAATCCTCACCACCCTCCGCACAACGAAGACCCGCAGAAACAACCGGCAATGAGCAGGGCGTGCCGCCGAAGGCCGTGCAGAAGGTGAGCGCAGAGATGTGGCCCGGCTCTTTCGAACCGGGCCACAGATCGCATCCGCTGCTACTCGGCCCAGACTCCGTACTTGATGCCCGGTACGTCGCCCTTGGTCCACCACTTCGCGGTGTAGGTGATGCCGTTGTAGACGGCCTTTGTGCCCACGGTGTAGATCGCGGTCGCCGACCAGGCCCCGATCGGGGCGGCCTCACCCGAGCACGTGCTCACAAATGCCCACGGGTCGCTGGTCGCGGGCTTGTCGCCCTTGGTCCACCACTTCGCGGTGTAGATGTTTCCGAGGTACGACACCTGGAGGCCCACCGTGTAGGCCTTCGCCGCATCCCACGCCGCCGGTGCGCATGCGCCGGGCGTGGGCGTCGGTGCTGGCGTCGGCGTCGGGGTGGGCGCCGGGGTGGGTGTGGGTGTTGGCGTCGGTGTCGGTGTCGGCGTCGGCGTCGGAGTAGGCGTCGGCGTGACCACCGGCCCCGTCGTGCCGTTCAGCCCGGTGACGAGCGAGGTGATGAGCGAGCCGTCACGGTTGCCCGAGAGGTCCCACCACATCGCCCCTCCGAGCCCGGAGTCGACGATGTACTTCGCCTTGGCCGCGATCGACTGCGCGTTGTCGTAGCTCCACCACTGGGTGCCGTCGTGACGCCAGGCGGCGACCGTCGTCGCGTCGTAGTATCCGGTGCCGAGATTCTTGATGTCGTCGTAGTTCGACATTCCCCAGCCGTTGGTTCCCGGGGCGGCGCCGTTGGCGGGGCTCCATGCCGCGCTCGACGCGGCACCCTGCCAGCCGCGGCCGTACATAGCGAGGCCCATGCCGAGCTGGGCCGGGGCCACACCCGCCTTCGTGTACTCCTTGATCGAGGCATCCACGCTGAACCGGTCCGCGGGATTGCGCGTGTCGGTGGCGTCGGCGAACAGGTTGCCCTGGTGCCCGGTCTTGGTGCCGTCCCACGCGCCGTAGAGGTCGTAGCCCTGGATGTTGCCGTAGTCGAGGTACTCGAAGATCTCGGGGTTGTTCCAGCCGCCGGCCTTGATGTCGAGCGGGTTCGCCGGCAGGAACGCGCTCAGCGTGTAGTCCTTGCCGGTGGTCGCTCCGTAAGCGTCGAGCTGCTCGCGAAACTCCTTGAGGAGCAGCCGGAAGTTGTCCTTGTCGTTGACGGTGTCGACTCCGTTGCCGGCAAGGCCGCTGTTTCGCCCCGGCCACTCCCAGTCGATGTCGATGCCCTCGAAGATGCCTGCGGCGGCACCCACACCGCCGCGGCCGTCGACGACGGGCAAGTTGCCCTTGATGTAGATGTCGATGCACGAGGCGACGAGCTTCTTGCGCGAGGCATCCGTCTTCGCTGCCGCGGAGAAGTTCTTCGACCAGGTCCAGCCGCCGAGCGAGATGAGCGGCTTGAGCTCGGGGTTCTTCGCCTTGAGCTGCTTGAGCTGGTTGAACGAGCCGGCCAGCGGGGCGTTCCAGGCGTCGGCGACACCGCTCACCGAGGTCGCGGCGGAGTAGCTCATGCCGTAGTCGGCATACGAGTCGCCCGCTCCGTCGGAGCCGTTCGGCCCGCTGCCCTGGGCCTTGTTGGCCATAAAGCACGACAGCGTCTGATTGCTGATGTTGCCGAACGCGTAGTTGAGGGCGGTCAGTTTCGACGCGGCCCCCGAGTCCTGCAGGTCTTTGAGCTTGTAGTTCAGACCGTAGACGCCCCACTGGGCGAAGTAGCCGACGTTGCGGAATCCGTTCAGCTCGGTCGACGGAAGGCCCGAGGTCGAAGCAGCGGCCCCCGCCGCTGCCGGTGCTGCCACTGCGGCGGTTCCCGCGAGAGAAGCCGCGAGAAGCGCTCCGCAGGTGAGAGCCGCGGCGCCGAGAAGGCGCCACGATGCCCGCGCCTGCGGTGCCCGTGAAAAGCGTGTCATTGAGAGTCCCCATCACTGATGTCACAGGCATCGGGTGGGCGGATGCCACTGCCTGATGCTCACGCTACGACATAGGCGGGGGCTGGATTCGCTTTCTCGACGATGCGGCCCCGATCGGGGGGTGCGGGAATCGATCTAGGGTTGACGCATGACCGTCGACTCGCCCGCACGTCCGACCCTCCGAGAAATCATGACCGACAAGCTCGGTGTTCTCGCCGTGCGCAGCGCGCAGATCATCGCCGTGCTCGCTCTGGCGACCCTCGCGGTGTTCGCGCTCATCCAGCTGAAGCTCGTGGTCATCCCGGTCATCATCGCCCTGATCCTCGCCGCGGCATTCAGCCCCGTCATCGGCTGGCTGCGCAGACGCATGTCGGCGATGCTCGCGACCTGGATCACCCTGATCGCCGGCTTCGTCGTGTTCGGCGGCCTCATCACGCTCATCGTCTTCGCGGTGCGCGGGCAGTGGGAGGAGCTCGCCACCTCGGCCAGCGACGGCATCGACCAGCTCTACGACTTCGCAATCAACGGACCTTTCGCGATCGACGAGGCCCAGCTGAACGAGTTTCGCGAGAGCGTGATCGACTTCCTCACGAGCAGCCAGTTCGGCACCGGGGCCATCGCGGGCGTCTCGGTCGCCGGCGAGATCATCGCCAGCGTCGTGCTCACGATCGTGATCCTGTTCTTCTTCCTGAAAGACGGAGACCGCATCTGGGCCTTCTTCCTCAGCCCCCTCCGCGGCCACGTGCTCGCCCGCGGCCAGCGCATCGGGCGCACCACGGTGACGACTCTCGGCGGCTATGTTCGCGGAACCGCGACCATCGCACTGGTCGACGCCGTCGCGATCGGCGCGGGCGTCGCGATCCTCGGTGTTCCCCTGGCGCTGCCGCTGGCCGTGATCGTCTTCCTGGCCTCGTTCATCCCGCTCATCGGAGCCACCGTCGCGGGCATCCTCGCCGCTCTCGTCGCTCTCGTCGCGAGCGGACCGGTGGTGGCGCTCATCGTGGTGGTCATCGTCATCGCGGTCAACCAGCTCGAGGGCAACTTCCTGCAGCCCGTCGTGATGGCGCAGTCGCTCAAGCTGCACCCGCTCGTGATCCTGCTCGCCCTCACCGCCGGCACCATCCTCGGCGGCATCATCGGCGCCGTGCTCTCCGTGCCGATCGCCGCGGTCGCCTGGGCGATCGCAAAGACGTGGAACACGCCGGCTCCCATCGCCGCGCCGCCCCGCCCCACGAAGAAAGTCGTCAAGCGGGCGAAGCGCTAGCGGTCAGCGGTTGATCGGCCACGCGACATCCGCTTCGCTGGAGGCATGACCGAAGCGTTCTTGATCGCCACCGTCGTCGCGAGCGTCGCCGCCGGATGCGTGGGCGGCGCGTTCTACGGGTTCTCCACCATCGTGATGCCCGGCCTCGCCCGGCTGCCCGCGGCGCAGGGGGTGGCCGCGATGCAGGCGATCAACGTCGCTGCCGTGCGCGTTCCGTTTATGGTCGCGTTTATGGGCACGGCGCTGCTGAGCATCGTGCTCGGCGCACGGGGCATCGCCACTCTGGGCGAGCCCGCCGGCCTCCTGCTCGTCGTCGCGAGCGCGCTGTACCTCGTCGGGGCGTTCGGGGTCACGATCGCCGGGAACGTGCCCATCAACAACGCCGTCGACAGGGCGGATGCCGCCGCGCCCGAGACTGCCCAGCTCTGGGCGCGGCTCTCGGTTCGATGGACGCGACTCAACCACCTGCGCACCCTCGCGGCGCTGGCGGCGGCCGGGGTGTTCGCGGCGGCGGCGACGGTGGCTGTCGCGGCTGGCGGCTAGTCGGTTCGGCGCGGCGGGCCGGGTCGTCTACCGTCGGGGTATGCGACTTCTGCCCGGACTCGCCGTCGCGGCCGGCGGACTCCTTGTGGCGTTCGTCGTTCACCTCGCGCTTCCGGCGGTGCCGCTTCTCACGCTGTGCGTCGTCGTCGGCGTCGTCGTCGGCCAGCTGCCCGTGCTGCGCGGCCGGCTCGACACCGAGTGGAAGCCCGGGTTCGCGCTCGCCTCCCGCCGGCTGCTGCGCATCGGCATCGTTCTGCTCGGCCTCAAGCTGGGGCTCGGCGACATCGTCGACCTCGGGGCGCCCACCCTCGTCGCGGTCGTGATCGTGGTGGTGCTGACCTTCTTCGGCACGCTCCTGCTCGGCCGACTCGCCCGGCTGCCCGGCGACGAGCCGCTGCTGCTGGCCGCCGGGTTCTCGATCTGCGGCGTCTCCGCGATCGGCGCGATGGCGGCCGTCACGCGCAGCAAACCGAACGAGATCGCCGTGCCCGCGGCGCTCGTCACACTCTGCGGCAGCCTCGCCATCGTGGTGCTGCCGGTGCTGCACGCGCCGCTCGGCCTCACCGACCTGCAGTTCGGGGCGTGGGCGGGGGCGAGCGTGCACGACGTCGGACAGGTGGTCGCCGTCGCGCAGACGGCGGGTGCCTCCGCCCTCGCGCTGGCCGTGGCGATCAAGCTCACCCGCGTGCTGCTGCTCGCCCCGCTGGTCGCGGGGGTCGGCGTCTACCGGCGCTACTCGACGATCGAGACGGCGGATGCGGCATCCGCCCCCCGCCCTCCGATCGTGCCGCTCTTTGTCATCGGGTTCCTGGCCGCGATGCTCGTGCGCACGTTCCTGCCGGTGCCCGAGTCCGTTCTCGCCGGCGCAGACCTCGTTCAGACCGTGCTGTTCGGGCTCGCTCTGGTCGCGCTCGGATCGTCGATCCGCGTCGTGTCGCTCGTGCGCACCAGCGGACGCTCGCTGCTCGTCGGACTCGCCTCGTGGGTGCTCGTGGCGGCGCTCGCGTGGGGCGCGGTGGTGCTCACAACCGGGTGACCCGCACGGGGTGCCGCCGGGCCCGCGGGCGTTTGCCTGTCGTTAACCTCGGTTCGGTAGGCTCACGTGATTCTTTCCAGCACCGCCCGAGGAGCCCCCGTGACCAGCGCGACAGCTCAGGGAATGCTCGAAGGGTCGTCGCGCACTCCCCTCGAGCGCACTCTCATCGACGTCTTCCGTTCCAGCGTCGCGGAGTTTCCCGACGCGCTCGCCCTCGAGGATCCGCAGGGCGGCATCAGCTATCGGCGACTCGAGCGGCTGGTCTACGCGCAGGCCATCGCCCTGACCCGCGAGGGTGTTCGCCGGGGTGACAGGGTGGGCATCCGCATCGCCTCGGGCACACGCGAGCTCTACGTGTCGATCCTCGCCGTGCTCGCGGCGGGCGCCGCCTACGTTCCCGTCGACGCCGACGACCCGGAGGAGCGCGCGCAGCTCGTCTTCGGCGAGGCACGCGTCGTCGGCATCATCGGCGACGGGGGAGTCTTCGAACCGTCGGTCGCCGAGCCTGTCGAAGCGCAGCCCGCCGAAGGGCAGCCCTTCGACGAGCTCGGGGAGCGAGGCACCGCCACCCCCACCCCCGACGACGACGCGTGGGTGATCTTCACCTCCGGTTCGACCGGCGTGCCCAAGGGCGTCGCCGTGACGCACCGCTCGGCCGCGGCCTTCGTCGACGCCGAGGCCGGGCTCTTCCTGCCCCACGAGCCGATCGCCCCCGGCGACCGTGTGCTCGCCGGGCTCTCGGTCGCCTTCGACGCGTCGTGCGAGGAGATGTGGCTGGCCTGGAGGAACGGCGGATGCCTCGTGCCCGCGCCGCGCTCCCTCGTGCGATCGGGCGTCGACCTCGGGCCCTGGCTCATCGCGCACGGCATCACGGTCGTGTCCACCGTTCCGACACTCGCGGCCCTCTGGCCCGACGAGTCGCTCGAGCAGGTGCGCCTCGTGATCTTCGGCGGCGAGGCCTGCCCGCCCGAGCTCGCCGCGCGCATCGCCGCGCCCGGCCGCGAACTGTGGAACACCTACGGCCCCACCGAGACCACCGTCGTCGCCTGCGCCGCCCCGCTCGGCGGCGCCGGCCCGGTGCGCATCGGCCTGCCGCTCGACGGTTGGGACCTCGCCGTCGTCGCACCCGACGGCACCCGAGTCGCCGAGGGCGAGACCGGCGAGCTCATCATCGGCGGCGTCGGCCTCGCCCGCTACCTCGACCCGGAGAAGGACGCCGAGAAGTACGCGCCGTTCGAGTCGCTCGGCTGGCCGCGCGCCTACCGCAGCGGCGACCTCGTGCGTTTCGAGAGCGAGGGGCTGATCTTCGTCGGACGCGCCGACGACCAGGTCAAGCTCGGCGGCCGCCGCATCGAGCTCGGCGAGATCGACGCGGCGCTGCAGTCGCTCGACGGCGTCGCCGGGGCCGCCTCGGTCGTGCAGACCACACCGGCCGGCAACCACGTGCTCGTCGGCTACCTGGCCCTCGCCGACGGGTTCGAGTTCGACCGCGCGGCCGCGAACGAGCGCCTGCGTGAAGAGCTGCCCGCGGCGCTCGTGCCCCTGCTCGCCGTCGTCGACACCATGCCCACGCGCACCTCCGGCAAGGTCGACCGCGCGGCCCTCCCGTGGCCGCTGCCCGCCCTCGCAGGTGGTCGCGAGACGGATGCCGCAGCCGACCTGTCGCCGACGACCCAGTGGCTCGCCCAGATCTGGTCGGGCATCCTCGGCGCCAACGTCGCGAGCGCCGACGACGACTTCTTCGCACTCGGCGGCGGCTCCCTGTCGGCCGCCCAGCTCGTCTCCGCCATCCGCGAGCGCTACCCCCGCACCCTCGTCTCCGACGTCTACGACTATCCGCGCATCGGGTCGCTCGCCGACGAGCTCGACGGGCGAGCCCCCGCCGAACAGGCCGACCGGCGCGCGGTTCTGCCCACCCCGGTGAGCAGCCAGATCGCGCTCACCCTTCTCGGCATCCCGCTGCACGTTCTCTCCGCCGGCAAATGGCTCGTCTACCTGGGGGCCGCGAGCAACCTGCTGGCGCTGCCGTTTCTGCCCCAGGTCTCGTGGTGGTGGGTCGCTGCGGGCTTCGCGCTCTTCGTCACCCCGCCCGGCAAGATGCTCGTCTCCGTGATCGCGGCGCGGCTGCTGCTCGCCGGGGTCAAGCCGGGAGACTACCCGCGCGGCGGCTCGGTTCACACCCGGCTGTGGCTCGCCGAACAGGTGGCGCTGCTTGTGGGCGCCGCCTCGCTCGCCGGTGCACCCTGGATCAGCTACTACGCCCGTGCGCTCGGCGCGAAGATCGGCTCGGGCGTCGACCTGCACGCCCTGCCGCCGGTGACCGGCATGCTCACGATCAGCGAACGTGCCGCGATCGAGCCGGAGGTCGACCTCGCCGGCTACTGGATCGACGGCGACATCCTGCGTCTCGGCGCCGTGCACGTGGGCGCCGGCGCACGCGTCGGCTCGCGCAGCACCCTGCTCGGCGGCGCCAGCATCGGACGCGGCGCGCTCGTCGAACCCGGCTCCGCGGTCTCGGGCCGTGTGCCCGCGGGGGAGCGCTGGGCCGGGTCGCCCGCCGCCCGCGTCGGAGCCGCCCGGCCCACCTGGCCGATCGAACGCCCGCCGCGTGCCCGCCGCTGGCTCGTGGGGTTCGCCCTCGGATCGATCGTGATGTCGGCGATGCCGGCCGCCGCCGTCGTTCTCGGCGCTGTCGTCGTCGGCGCGTCGATAGACCGCTCGAGCTTCGGCGCGGCCGTCGCCACCGCCGCACTCGCCGTGCCGCTCGCGGTCGTCGTCGCCGGACTCGCCTACTCCCTGCTCGTGATCGCCGCGGTGCGGCTGCTCGGCATCCGCCTGCGCGAGGGCCACTTCCCCGTGCGCAGCCGCATCGGCTGGCAGGTCTGGGCCACGGAGCGCATCCTCGACAGTGCGCGCACCCTGCTGTTCCCCCTCTATGCGAGCCTCATCACCCCGGTCTGGCTGCGGATGCTCGGGGCCAGGGTCGGCAAGAACGTCGAGATCTCGACGGTGCTGCTGGTGCCGTCGCTGACCACCATCGCGCAGGGGGCGTTTCTCGCCGACGACACCATGGTCGCCACCTACGAGCTCGGCGGCGGCTGGGTGCGCATCGGCCGGGCCAAGGTCGGCCGCCGCGCGTTTCTCGGCAACAGCGGCATCACCGGGCCGGGACGCACCGTGCCGCGCAACGGGCTCGTCGCGGTGCTCTCCGCGACCCCGCGCGGCGCCAAGCGCGGGTCCTCGTGGCTCGGCAACCCGCCCGTGCGTCTGCGTCGCACCGTCACCGACTTCGACCTCGGCCGCACATTCCGACCCGCGACCCGGCTGAAGTTCGCGCGCGCCGGCTGGGAGCTGCTGCGCATCGTGCCCGTCATCGTCACCGCGTGGATCGCGCTCGGGGTGCTCGCTGTGCTCGCCGCGCTCTGGATGGAACTCGGCCTCGGCTGGGCGATCGCCCTCTCCGGGTTTGTGCTGCTGGCCGCCGGGGCCGTCGGCGCGGGGGCCACCACGGTCGCGAAATGGGTGCTCGTCGGCAGGATCGACGGCAGCGAGCATCCGCTCTGGTCGTCGTTCATCTGGCGCAACGAGGTCGCCGACACGTTCGTCGAGATGGTCGCGCGCCCGTGGTTCGCGGCGAACGCGGCCGGGACTCCCGCGTTGGCGTTCTGGCTGCGCACCCTGGGCGCATCCATCGGTCGCGGCGTGTGGTGCGAGTCGTACTGGCTGCCCGAGGCCGACCTCGTGACCGTCGGCGACGGCGCCACGATCAACCGCGGCTGCGTCGTGCAGACGCACCTGTTCCACGACCGGGTGATGCAGCTCGACACCGTCGCCCTCAAGGCCGGCGCGACCCTCGGGCCGAACAGCGTGATCCTCCCGGCGGCCTCGATCGACGACGGTGCGACCGTCGGCCCCGGGTCGCTCGTGATGCGCGGGGAGCGCGTGCCCTCTAGCACGTTGTGGGCGGGCAATCCGATCGCTCCGTGGCGGGCGCCGCCGTGGAATACTTGACGACACCCATGACCCCCTCTTCGCAGCCGAACCCGTCACAGTCGAACCACGGAGCCGCTTCGGCGGGAGACCCGTACCTTCCCTCGACGGGCAACGGCGGCTACCTCGTCGGGCACTACGACCTGAACCTGAACTACCGGGTCGAGACCAACCAGCTGCGCGCCGTCGCCACGATCACCGCCACCGCCACCGAGCGGCTCGACCGGTTCAGCCTCGACTTCGCGGCCCTCAGCGTGGAGAAGGTGCTCGTCGCCGGGGCGCGGCCCCGCAAGGCGAACCACTCGGCGCGCAAGCTCGTGATCACGCCCGCGACCCCGGTCGAGGCCGGCGACACGTTCGAGATCGTGGTGCACTACGGCGGGGCGCCGCGCCCGGTCAAGAGCCCGTGGGGCGACGTCGGGTGGGAGGAGCTCGCCGACGGGGTCATCGTCGCGAGCCAGCCGTCGGGGGCCGCATCCTGGTTTCCCTGCAACGACCACCCGAGCAACAAGGCCACCTACCGCATCATCGTCTCCTGCGAGGCGCCGTACACCGTCGTCGCGAACGGCCGCCTCGTCGACAAGGGCACACGTTCCGGGCGCACCACCTGGGTCTACGCGATGGAGCAGCCCATGGCCAGCTACCTCGCGACGCTGCAGATCGGCCGCTACACGAGCCGGCCCACCACAAGCGCGCAGCTGCACTATCCGGCCGAGCTCGCGCACAACGTGAGCGTCGACTTCGCCCGGGTCGACGACATGATCGCGCTCTTCACCGACAGGTTCGGCCCCTACCCGTTCGACGCCTACGCCGTCGTCGTCACACCCGACGTGCTGGAGATCCCGCTCGAGGCGCAGGGGATCGGCATCTTCGGCCGCAACCACGTCGACGGCGCGCACGGCAGCGACCGGCTGATCGCCCACGAGCTCGCCCACCAGTGGTTCGGCAACAGCCTGACGCTGCGCCGCTGGCACGACATCTGGCTGCACGAGGGGTTCGCCTGCTACGCCGAGTGGATCTGGGCCGAGTTCAGCGGCGGGCCGACCGCCGAGCAGAGCGCCATCGCGCATCGGGCCCTGGTGAAGGCGGTGCCGAAGGACTCGCTCGTCGTCGGCAACCCCGGCCCGCACTCGATGTTCGACGACCGCGTCTACAAGCGCGGGGCGCTCGCCCTGCACTCGATGCGTTCCATCGTCGGCGACGAACCGTTCTTCGCCGCCCTGCGGGCGTGGGCCGGGGAGCACGCCTACGGCTCGGTGACGACCGAGGACTTCGTCGAGTTCTTCGAGCGGCACACGGGCAGCACCGCGATCGCGGGCATCGTCGACCGCTGGATCTACTCGGTGGCGGTTCCCGACCTGTTCATCAGCTGACCGCTTCGGGGCCGAGCAGGGCGATCGTGCCGACGTAACCCGTCGGGGTGTCGAGCCGAGTCAGCACCGCGCCATCCAGACGACCCTCGGATGCCGGGCAGGCGAGCACTTCACGCGCGCCGCTCACGCGCAGCAGCCGTGGGTCGGTGCGCAGTCCGCCGCCGGTGAGTTTCAGCAGCGCCTCCTTGCTGGTCCAGAGCACGGCGCGCACGGCGTCGGGGTCTGCCGAGCCCGCTATCTCGGCCCGCTCCTCAGCCGTGAACGCCACGTCGTCGAAGCCCGCCCGCGCGACCCGGTCGAGTCTCTCGATGTCGATGCCGACCGCACGGTGCCGGCTGGCGGCCACGGCCACGAGATCGCCCGCCCGGCTCAGGCTGAGGAACACGCCCACAGCGCTGGGCCGCCCGTGGTCGGTGCCGCCGCAGTGCGCGCACGTTCGGGTCACGACGACGTCGGCACTCGGCAGGCCGAGCGCGAGTGCGGCGGCTTCGACGAGCAGTCGGCGGTCGGCGTCAGCGTCGACGCCCCGCCGCCGCACCAGCACGATCGGGTCATCCATCCCGCTAGTCAACCGCACTGCCGCCGCGACTTGTCACCTCAGGGGGTCGGGCGCCGGGAGATGGGACCACATGTGACAAGTCGAGGGGCGCAACGAGCGTCAGCGCCCGCGCTGCATCGCGTCGTAGTGGGCGAGCGCGTCGCCGTCGCGGGCGTGGGTCACCGCACGGCGGGCGGCGTCGAGTGCCTCGACCGGGTCGGACTCCGCCTCGGCGAGCATCAGCTGGCGCTCCGCCTCGGCGAGCCGGGTGCGCGCCTCGGCGCCGACTCCCCGGCCGCTGCCGCCGATGAGCGAACGCAGCGCCGAGATCTGGCTGTTCGCCGAGACGAGGGTTCCCACGAGGGCGGTTCGCGCATGCTCGAGCCGCTGCGACTGGTTGCGCGCGGTCGCCAGCGCGGTGTCGAGCGTCGCGACCGCGGCCGAGAGCGCGTCGAGCCCGGCGACCGGGTCGCGGGGTGCTGAGGCGGCGGAGACAGACGCGCGCGCCGCTTCGACATCCGTCATCGCCCTGATGATCGCCGCGCCGCTCTCGGCGTCGGGTGCCGCGTCGCGTTGTGCGCGCGCCTCGGCGAGGTCGTCGAGCGAGGAGGCGAGAAGGGCGTCGAGGGCGGATGCCGCGGCATCGAGCCGCGCGCCCAGCCGGTCGACCCCGTCCAGGGCGCCCGCCGCGCGACGCAGCGACACCTCGGCGTCTTCGAGCAACGCGGCGACCGTGTTGACACCCGAGGGGGAGAGGCGCTGCTCCGCGTCGCGGGCGCTGTCGTCCGAGGCATCCAGAGCCGTTTGCGCGGTCTCGACGGCGTCCCCGTGACCCGCGACGTGAGCCTCGCCGTAGGCGGCGCGCAACCGGTCGAGCTGAGCGGCGGCGGGCGTGAGGCGGGCGCGGGCGGCCGCGATGCGCCCCCGCAGGTCGGCGATGCGGGCGGGGGAGTCGGCCTCGGCCGAGCGCAGGGAGGAGAAGTCGCGGTCCTGCCCGGTGACCGCGGCGACGGCGGCCTCGCACAGGGCGATGATCTGCAGCGTCCACTCGCGCTTCTTCTGCGCAGACTCGGGCACGGAGTCGTCGAGCGCCTGCTGCAGCCGGAAGGCCTCGGCGAGCCGGCCACGGGCATCCGCCATCGTCTTCGTGAACGCGGCCGTCTGCGCCTCGCCGAACTGGGCGACGGCGAAGCCCAGCTCGTCTTCGCCCGCCGTCACCGCCTCGTCGGCTCGCACCAGCAGGATGTTCGCGCGTGTGCGCAGTGCGGGCATCCCGGCCGCGCTCGACGGCTGCGCACCGGAGCGGCGGCGGAACAGCAACACGATGCCTCCGACGAGCAGAAGCCCGACGACCACCACGACCGTCACGACGGCGACGGTAGCGCCGCGGGCCACATCGTCGACGAGAGCTGCGGAGAGGATCGGACGATGCAAGGGAGTCACGCCAGCATTTTACGGGGACGAGACTGGAAGAAACCGGCGTATCCTCCCGGCTTTTGTGGCGATGGGCGCTTAAGGTTGCCCATGTGTGGCGCGCCGAGAGAACAGACAACGACTTCCCCGAGGAGGCAGACATGGGTGTTGCCCACGTACGCCCACAAGTGACGGCGCCGCACGCGCTGAGTCTGGGAGACCCGAGTTTCGAGGCGGGCAACGTGGCGGAGCCGACGTGGAGCGCCTGGCGTTCCGAGCTCTCCACCATCGGCGGCCGTTCGTCGCTGCTGCACTTCGTCGACGCCCCCCGCACACGCATCGAGCTCTCCACCACCCATCCCGGCGGCCTCGCCCAGTTCATCACCGGCAAGACGACGCTGCTCTCGAGCCTCATCCGCGACGACCTCGCCCTGCGCAGCGCCAAGGTCGCCGCCGGGCAGATCGCCTCCAAGGGGCTCGAACTCGCGACCGCCCGCGGCATCGACGCCGTGCACCTCGGCATCGGCATCGCCGAATGGCAGTTCGAGGGCACCGAGTTTCGCGCGCCCGTTCTGCTGCGTCCCCTCGCGATCCGCCGCCACGGCCGCGACTTCGAGGTCAAGCTCAAGGGCTCGGCCTTCCTCAACCCCGAACTCGCACGCGCCCTCGAGGCCCAGTTCGGCCTCAAGCTCGACGCCGCCGCCTTCGTGGCGCTCACCGACGACGACGGAACCTTCAAGCCCAACCCGGTGATCGACCGGCTCCGCGGGCTCACGAGCCACCTCGAGTGGTTCAACGTGAGCCCCCGCCTCGTGGTCTCGACCTTCGTGGATGTCGCGAACTCGATGGTCGCGGATGTCGCCGAGCTCGACCACCCCGTGCTCGACGCGATCGCGGGCAACCCCTCGGCGAAGTCGAGCGTGCACGACGCGTTTGTGGCGGTCGACGCCCAGAGCGCCGACGCACGCTCCCCGCAGACCGACACCCTCCTGCTCGACGCCGACCCCGAGCAGGAGCACGTGATCGCGCAGATCGCGGCGGGCAACTCGCTCGTCGTCAAGACGCTCCCGGGCACGGGTGGCACGCAGACGATCGTCAACGCGATCGGCAACCTCGTGGGCCAGAACAAGCGCGTCCTCGTGGTCAGCCCCCGCCGGGCCTCGCTGCACGGCATCGCCCAGCGCCTCAACGACGTGGGCCTGCCCGGCGTCGCCGTCGCCCCGCGCACGTTGCGCCGCGACATCATCCGCTCGATCTCACGCAACGAACGCTCGGCGCAGCCCAAGGTCGAAGAGGTCGACGACGCCCTGGTGCGCCTGCGCAAGGTGCTGCTCGACTACCGCGGCGCGCTCAGCAAGCCCGACGCCGTTCTCGGCATCTCGGTGCTCGAGTGCGTCACCGAGCTCTCGCGCCTCGCCCTCCTGCCGAACCCGCCGGCCACGACCGCGCGCCTCTCCCGCTCGTCGGTCGAGAAGCTCGCGAGCGACCGCCACCACGCCGCCGAGACCATGGTGCAGGCCGCCGCCCTCGGCGAGTTCAAGTACGGCCCGGGCGACTCGCCCTGGTACGGCGCCCAGTTCGGCTCCAGCGACGCGGCAGTGCGCGCCCACGAGCTCGCGAAGAAGCTCTCGAACGAGGAGCTTCCGCGTCTCATCGAGCGCGCCAACGCCGTCATCAGCTCGACGCGTATGCGCCCGTTCGCCACGATCCACGAGCTCGGCATCTACCTGCGCCTGCTCACCGACCTGCGCGACACCCTCGACAAGTTCTTGCCGATGGTCTTCGACCGTTCGATCGGCGAACTCGTGATGGCGACGTCGGCCCGCAAGGACAGCCCGAACATGTCGGGCGCCAACCGCCGCCGCCTTAAGAAGCTCGCCCGCGAGTACGTGCGTCCCGGCGTGCACGTGAGCGACATGAACGCCGCGCTCCTGCGCATCCAGCAGCAGCGTGTGCTCTGGCAGCGTTTTGTGACCGAGGGCGTCACGCCCGAGGTGCCGGTCGGAATCGCCGACGTGCGCGTCGCGCTTCAAGAGGTCGAGCAAGACCTGGCGAAGCTGGATGCGCCCCTCGGTTTCGACACGAGAGAGACCGCCCTCGCGAACCAGCCGGTCGCGGTGCTGCTCGACGACCTGCGGGCGCTCGCGGCCGACTCCGACGTTCTGCACAACCTTCAGGAGCGCACCGCGCTGATGAAGACCCTCACCGACCTCGAGCTCGACCCCCTCATCACCGACCTGGCCCAGCGCCACGTTCCCGAGGAGCAGGTCGAGGCCGAGCTCGAACTCGCCTGGTGGCAGTCGGCCCTCGAGTCGCTTCTCGCCGCCGACCGCGCACTGCTCGGCGCGAACACCCCCGTGCTCGACCGTCTCGAGGCCGACTTCCGTCTCGTCGACGACGCGCACGCCACGGGCAGCGCCCAGCTGCTGTCGTGGCAGCTCGCCGAGAACTGGAAGATCGGGCTCGTCGACTGGCCCGACGAGGGCCGCCTGCTGAAGAAGCTGCTGCTGCGCAGCCAGATGGATGCCTTCGACCTGCAGACGACGTCGCCGCACCTCTCGCGCGCGGTCGCGCCGGTCTGGCTCGCGTCGCCCTACGAGGTGGCGTCCATCGCCGACACGATGCCCTTCGACGCCGTGATCATGGTCGACGCGGGAGCGACCACGATCGCCGAGACCGTGGGCGCCATCCGCCGTGCCAAGCAGGTCGTCGCATTCGGCGACCCGGTCACGCAGACCCCCGCGGCGTTCGCGATCGCGATCGACGACCAGTTCGCCGAGCAGCCGCCCGCCCCCGACGAGGAGACGCTCGACAGCCTCCACGAGAACTCGGCCCTGTCGCGCCTCAGCGCGATCCTGCCCACGTTCTCGCTCACGCGCAGCTACCGCCCGGGTGGGGAGGATCTCGCCGAGCTGGTGAACCGCCGCTTCTACGGCGGTCGCATCCAGTCGCTTCCCTGGGCCGGGAGCTTCCTCGGCCACGGCAGCCTCGCCATGGACTTCGTCGCCGACGGCCACGGCCTGCCCGACAGCTACACGGGCGCCGTCGAGAGCGTCGACGCCGAGGTCAACCGTGTCGTCGAGCTCGTGCTCTCCCACGCCGCGGAGCGTCCGCGCGAGTCGCTGATGGTCATCACCGCGAGCCCGCTGCACGCCGTGCGGGTTCAGCAGGCCGTGCTCACGGCGGTCACAACGCGCCCCGAGCTCAACGACTTCATCATCGGCGACCGTCCCGAGCCGTTCGCGGTCATGACGATCGACCAGGCCGTCGCCGAGAGCCGCGACCGCGTGATCTTCTCGATCGGCTTCGGCCGCACGCCCCACGGACGTGTGCTCTCGAACTTCGGTGTTCTCGGCCAGCCCGGCGGGGAGCGCCTGCTCGCCGTCGCGATGACCCGCGCCCGTCGCTCGATGGTGATCGTGACGTGCTTCGAGCCCGCCGACATCGACGGCGACCGCATGAGCCACGGTGCGATCGCCCTCGCCGAGATCCTCGCCGAGGTCGACGCGCGTCTGGCCGACATCCCGTTGCCCGACGACAGCGACCCCATGCTCGTCGACCTGGCCCGCAGGCTCGAGCACCACGGCATCCGCGTCGCCCTCGGCCACCGCGGCAAGCTCGGGCTCGTCGCCTCGCACGGCGGGGTCTGCGTCACCGTCGAGACCGACGCCGTGCTCGGTCAGGCGACGCTGCGCGAGTCGCTGCGCCTGCGCCCGGAGCTGCTGCGCCGCCTCGGCTGGCACTACCTGCGCGTGCACGCCTTCGAGCTGTTCAGCGACCCCGACGCCGTCGCCCGCCGCGTTATGGAGACCCTCGGCGTCGACACCAGCCCGGTCACCGAACCGATCATGGTCATCCAGCAGTAGTCATGGCGTCTGGAGTCAGGGCGTCTGGCGAGACGCCGAAGCCGCGTCCGAAACGGCGCAGGGTCACGACCGAGCCTCCGGCCGGCAGCGACCCGACCCCGCAGCCGGAGGAGCCGCGCGGCTCGGGCACCGAGAACGACGCCCGCCTCAAGGCCGACAAGCCGCCGCACTGGGGCTAGGCTCCGCCCGGCCCAGCTCTGCCGCGCGCGAGAGTGCACTTGTTGCACGATTTCGGGCGCGAAACGGCGCACAACTGCACTCTGGCGGGCGTGAGCCGCGCCGGCAGCTCGTCGCGAGTGCGCGGGTGGCGCCGGTCGCACGCGAGAGTGCACTTGTTGTCCGAATTCGGGCGTGAAACGGCGCACAACTGCACTCTCGCGGGCGTGAGCCGCGCCGGCAGCTCGTCGCGAGTGCGCGCGTGGCGCCGGTCGTGCGCGAGAGTGCACTTGTTGCCCGATTTCGGGCGTGAAACGGCGCACAACTGCACTCTCGCGGGCGTGAGCCGCGCCGGGAGAGCGCGGGTGGCGCCGGTCGCGCGCTGGCGGCGTGAGTCGCGCCGGTAGCTCGTGGGGAGAGCGCGGGTGGCGCTGGCCGCGCGCGAGAGTGCATTTGTTGCCCGATTTCGGGCGTGAAACGGCGCACAACTGCACTCTCGTAGGCGTGAGCCCGGGCCGGCAGCGCCCGACGCTAGCCGACTACGTCGCTGTGCTTGCCCTTGGGGTCGGAGATCGCCGACGACGCCGCGGAGCCCGACGCCAGGAGGTTTCTGATCTCGATCAGCAGCTCGACCTCGCTCGGCTCCTTCGCGGGGTCTTCGACGCCGGCTGCGATCTCTTCCTTCTTCTTCGCGAAGGAGACCTTCTTGAGGTAGTTGATCGGGATGATGAGGGCGAAGTAGACAACGGCCGCCACCAGCAGGAACTGGATGAGCGCCGCGATGACGACGCCGAACTGGATGGTCGCCTCCCCTCCGCCCGTGGTGGGGATGACCACGTTGAGGGCGTTGTCGAGGCTGTCCGCCTTGAAGAGCGCGCCGATCGCCGGGTTGAACACACCGTTCACGATCGAGGTAACGATCGCGGTGAACGCGGCACCGATGACAACGGCGACCGCGAGGTCGATCACGTTTCCGCGGAGGATGAACTCCTTGAAACCCTTCATGCAGACACTCCTTGACGTTGGGGTGAGCGAAAAGTGCTCACCCCCAGCCTAAGCGGAGGGCTTCGGGGCGGGAGCGGCCGGAGCGGGCGTGCTCGCGGGAGCAGCGGCCGTCGCGGGAGCGGGAGCAGAGGCGGGCGCGGACGACGACTCGGCGGGAGTCGTCTTCTTGCCCGGGGCATCCGACGTCTTGTTCTCGCTCCGCGAGTCGTTGCGGTAGAAGCCGCTGCCGCTGAAGCTCACACCGATGGGGGAGAAGACCTTGCGCACCGGGCGGCCGTCGACCGGGGACACCGTCAGGTCGGGGTCGGTGAACGACTGGTAGACGTCGAAGGTGGTGCCGTCATCGAGGTGCTTGTACGAGTAGGTAGGCAAGGAGAACTCCTGAAAAGATGGACGGCTCTAGAAGGTGACGATGCCGCCGGGCGTGACTACGCCGTTGACTCGCTGGTCGTGCACCTCGCTGGGCACGGTGTCGACGAGTTCGCTGTCGAATATCACAGCATAGACCGGAGGGCAGCGCTCCATGCTGCCGAGCGTCTTGTCGAAGTAGCCGCGGCCCCAACCCATGCGCATGCCGGTGCGGTCGACGGTCGCCGCCGGCACAACGATGAGGTCGACGTCGTTGATCGCAATCGGCCCGAGAACCTCGGTCGTGGGGGTCGGCATGCCGAAGACGTCCTCGTCTTCGTCCTTGCCGTCGTAGGGGGCCCAGTCGAGCAGTCCGTCTTCGCGGGAGATGGGCAGGAGCACCCGGATGTCGTTGTCGCAGGCCCAGTGGAGAAACTCTCGAGTGCTGGGTTCGTCATTTGTCGAGAGATACGCAGCAATCGACGACACGCCGAGGCTCTGAGTAAGTTGAATGAGATTCGATGTTACGGCGAGGTTAACTTTGCCCCGTTCGGGGGTAGTCATCGTGCGGCGTCGCTCCCGTAACTCCGCGCGTAGAGCGCGTTTCTCCAACGTGACGTCGTCTGACATCCTCCAATCCTACGAGGTTGCCGGGTAGCCTTTCCGTTATGGCCTTCAGAATTACAAAAGCAGTCATTCCCGCCGCCGGACTTGGAACACGATTCCTTCCGGCCACGAAAGCAATGCCGAAGGAGATGCTGCCGGTCGTCGACAAGCCGGCCATCCAGTACGTCGTCGAAGAAGCTGTAGCCGCCGGTCTCACCGACGTTCTGCTCATCACCGGCCGCAACAAGACCGCGCTGGAGAACCACTTCGACCGCGCTACCGAGCTCGAGGCCACTCTCACCACCAAGGGCGACACCGACCGCCTGCACAAGGTCGAGTACTCCAACGACCTCGCCGACATGCACTACGTGCGCCAGGGAGACCCCCGCGGTCTCGGCCACGCGGTGCTGCGCGCCCACATGCACGTGGGCAACCAGCCGTTCGCCGTTCTGCTCGGTGACGACCTGATCGACTCGCGCGACGTTCTCCTGGCCCGCATGATCGAAGAGCAGAACAAGCGCGAGTGCACCGTCATCGCGCTGATGGAGGTCGCTCCCGAGGTCGCGCACATGTACGGCGTCGCCACCGTGGAGGCCACCGGCAGCCCCGACGTGGTCAAGGTGCTCGACCTCGTCGAGAAGCCCGCCGAGGGCACCGCTCCCTCTAACTACGCGATCATCGGACGCTACGTCCTGCAGCCCGACATCTTCGACATCCTCGAGAACACGGCGCCGGGCAAGGGCAACGAGATCCAGCTGACGGATGCTCTGCGCACGCAGGCGAAGAACAACATCGCCGGCGGCGTGTACGGCGTCGTCTTCCGTGGCCGTCGTTACGACACGGGCGACCGTCTCGACTACATCAAGGCGATCGTGCAGCTCGCCGTCGAGCGCGAAGACCTCGGCCCTGAGCTGCGCCCGTGGCTGAAGGAATTCTCGGCAACTCTCGAGGAGTAGCACCCCCGCAGTACGGGCATACTGGAGTAACCATGCCGACCCTCATCCCCACCCTGCGCGACGGGGACATCACGATCCGACCGGTTCGTCTCAGAGACGCTCGCACGCTCGAACGCGAACTGCTCGAGAACCGCACCTGGTTGCGAAAGTGGGAGGCGACCAATCCGGTCGGCCCGATGAGTTTCGACGTGCGCGCCAGCATCCGTCACCTGCAATCCAACGCCCGCGCCGGGCTCGGCCTGCCGTTCATCATCGAATATCAGGGCGAGCTCGCCGGGCAGTTGAACGTGTCGTCGATCAGCTACGGCTCCGTGTCGATGGCGACGATCGGCTACTGGGTGTCGGAGCGCTTCGCGGGCAAAGGGCTTACGCCCACCGCCGTCGCCCTCGCGAGCGACCACTGCTTCTTCTCGGTCGGCCTGCACCGCATCGAGATCTGCATCCGCCCCGAGAACGAGCCCAGCCTGCGCGTGGTCGAGAAGCTCGGCTTCCGCTACGAGGGGCTGCGGCGCCGATTCATCCACATCAACGGCGACTGGCGCGACCATTTCTGCTTCGCCCTCACCGTCGAAGAGCTGCCCACGGGAGTGCTGCGACGCTGGCACGACGGGCGGGTGCCCGCCGAGAACGCGGTCATCCCACCCGCCGACCGGGCGAAGGCGCAGCGGCCGATCGCGATCGGGTGAACGAACACACCCCCCGACGTGCTCACCTTTCTCATCTATCACTCGTAACTTAGGCACATGAACCTTTCGGGCGGACTCAGCAGTGGCGCCATGCTCGCGCTCGCGGCCGGGCTCTGGCTCGTCTACCTCGTGCCCACCTGGCTCAAGCGTCGCGAGTACCTCGCGACCGAGCGCAACGCCGTGCGGCTGCAGCAGACGCTGCGCATCCTCGCCGAGAGCGCCGAGGTGCCGGTCGAGGTGCGGGCCGAGACGTCGGCGCGCAGTGTCGCGGCATTCCAACGCAGCCTGCTTCAGCAGCAACAGCTCGCCGACGCCGTGACCCGGGCTCGGGATGCCGCCCTGGCCCGCACTGCCACACGTCAGCTCGCGGAAGCGCAGCCGGCGCTCGCCGCCGTCGTCGCATCCCAGTCGGTCGCGGCCCGTCGACTGCGTCGCACCCGCGGCGTCACCTCGGGTGTCTTCTTCGTCTCGCTCGCCGCGGCAGCGGTGCAGCTCGTTCTCGTGTTCACCTCGGGGCTCGCCGCCGGCGCTCCCGCGGTTCTCGCCTTCGCCGGGATCGGCGCGGTCACGTCGTTCGCGATGCTCGGCCGGCTCGCCTCGGTGAGCCGTGCGCGTGCCGCCGCGCTCACCCGGCCGGCCGCGCGCACCGCACCGCAGCGGTCCGCCCCCGTGCGCCGGGAGGCCCCCGCGCCCGTCGCCCAGAAGGAATGGACCCCCGTGCCCATCCCGAAGCCCCTCTACCTCTCCCGCCCGGCCCCCGAGGCCGTCGTCATCGTGGCCGACGAGGTCGCCGCCGAGATGCGCGAGGCCGCCGCGAAGGCGGAGCGTGCACTGCGCGCCGCCCAGGAGGCGGCCGCCGCACCCGCTGTCGAGCCCATCCCGATCGCCCGACCGAGCCGGTTCGCCGCGATGGGCATCGTCGAACAGGGTGAGACCGCGGCACCCGACCTAGACGCCGTGCTGCGTCGTCGTCGCGCCGCGAGCTGACGACCGCCGCACGGATCGAAACCGCACCACGGGCGTGATAATGTTGCACTGCAGCACGGGCCCTTGGCGCAGTTGGTAGCGCGCCTCGTTCGCATCGAGGAGGTCAGGAGTTCAAATCTCCTAGGGTCCACCCTGTTGTAACAGAACCCCCGCCGGGATCCCGGCGGGGGTTCTGTGTTGTGACCGGAGTGATCTAGCCCGCACCGTCACGCGGCACCGAGTCGGTGCCGTCGGGCCAGAGCGCCGGGTCGACGTGTGCCCGCGCGCGCAGGTCTGACATGGTGAGGTAGTCGTCGAGCAGCAACCGGCAGAATCGCGCGAACCGCGACTCGCCCGCGCTCACCGGCTGTCGCCGCGCGCGAGGTCGATGCCGGCGTCGAGCACCGTGGCGTCTGCGAACTCGTCGCTCTCGATCTCGAGCGTCGTCGTCATCTTCGCGACCGTGAAGTAGTACCCGATGACGCTGACCGCCTCGACGACGGCCCGCTCGGTGAGGTGTGACCGTGCCGCAGAGAAGACGCTGTCGGGCACGCGCGACCCCGAGACCACGGCGATCGCGAACTCGAGCACCGCCTCGTCGGCGTTGCTGAACGGAGCGTCGGTGAGCCTCCAGTTGATGCCCAGCCGGATCGCCTCACGCTCCCGCGCCGTCACACCGCACGCGTCGGAGATGGCGACGTGCTGGTTCCAGACGTAGGGCGCGTCTAGGGTGTGGGCCACCACGAGCACCACGAGCTCGCGGTGACGGGGTGTCAGCTCGAGGGCGGCGAACTGCGTCGCCCCGAGCTGGGCGACGAGCGGGAGCAGCGGTTCGGAGTGCGCCCACATCTTCAGCACGTTGATGAGCGGTCGCCCCGCGATCAGCGCCTTGGTGGAATCGGTCAGTTCGTCGAGGTTCGGGTAGTCGGTGCGTGCCATGATGTTCTCCTGAGTTCGTTATGCGTGCGTGGATGGACCGCGGTCACAGGCCGTTGCGGATGTTCGCCAGCTCGGTGCGAGTCGCGGGGGCGAGTTCGAGGGAGCGCCATTTCGCGTAGTGGCTCGCGTCGAACATCCCGTACGGGTCGAGCCGCCCGCGGATGCTCTCGATGCTGCGATCCGTTGCGGCGCGCGTGCGGCCACCGGGCACCCCGCCCCCTCCGTGCGGCAGGCGGAGGGCGATGGTCACCTCGGTGACCAGCCCGAGCGAGACGGCCCCGTCGCGCAGGGCCCATAGGATCTCGGGGTCCCTTCCCGCCACCACGGTGACCACACGCGCGTCGGCGATCACCATCGTCACCGCGGCGATGCTCACCGCGGCCGCCCCGCGTCCGGTGTCGTTTGAGGTCGGCGATCCGCCGAGCAGGCGCGAGACGATGCGGTCGTCGTCGAGGTCGTCGAAGAAGGCGAGGTCGTGGGCGGCGACCTCCTGCTCCACCTCGGTCCAGGGGGTGCCGGCGGGAATGCGGGCGGTGCGGGCGATCGGGTCGACGCGCACGGGACCGTCGATGGCCATCGCGACGACGATCGAATTCTGGCTTTCCGACTTCGGATCGCCGACCATCCGTATCGTCAGGCCGCTGTCGGCCGCGTAGCGCACGGCGCGGACCGCTTCCGAGCTCGAACGGAGCGTCCAGACGGCCGCGGCCTCGTCAGCCGCCGTCGACGGGTCGACCGTGGGGTACGGCCGGTGGGGGTTGAGTGATTCCATGCCGAGAAGGCTATTAACGATGGCGAATGGCGGAATCCGGGGAGCTACTGAATGTTCACGTAGGGCTCTGCCCGCGGAGGTGGAGGCGCGCGTCGAGGCGATACGCCGCCGCTTCGACCCCGCGGGTATGTTCGAGCGCGACGTCGTGCGGGCGAGCATCCGCTAGCGAGCCCGAAAAGACCGCGGCCGCGCCGTCAGAGGCTCTTCACGATGTCTGTCAGCTCGTCCCACGCGATGACGGGGCGGTCGAGCCGTCGCTTCTGCAGATAGGTGCGGGCCCTGCGGCGAAGCGTGCGCAGGAATCCGATCTGCGAGAGAACACCGGGACTGATGCCGGCAACGAACCGCTCGGGCACGAACACCCAGCCGCCGCCCGCCTCCCGAAGCTCACCGGTCGCGACGAAGCTCGACTGCGACCCGAGGCGTTCGTCGTGCCGGTGGCACAGGATGCTCGCGCGGCCGGCGACGACGTCGGTGGCCGGGGCGAGTTCGAGTTCGAACGACGCCTCGTCGCCGTGGGGGACGAGCCGAACCCGCTGCAGGGTCGCGTATCCCGTCGAGCTGTTCGTGGCGAGCACGGCGCTGTGGAACCCCACGACTGCGGCGGCAGTGCTCTGGAATGCGCTGCTGCCGTAGCGACGACGGGTCGCCGGCCGGATCGGGCGGGCGTGGGTGGCCGCCGGGAGCACGAGTTCGGTCTGCGGCGTCATCGTGATGTAGAGCCGCATGAAGTAGGCGTCCATCACCCTGCGCCCGAGGGCGGTGGAGGCGAACGCCCCCGCAGCGGGAGGCTGGATGGCGAGCAGCCGCCGCCAGTAGGCCGCGCGGCCCGCGAAGCCGGTCTCGATCTGGTCGGTGCACACCGCGGTTCCCTGCAGCAGCACCTGCACTCCGTCGTCGCTGCCGCTGCCGGTCGGGTCGGAGTAGAGCGCCGAGACGCGCGGGTCGCGTCGCACGTTGATGGCCTTCTGCGGAAAACCGATGGTGGTCGACACGAGCAGGGTGGTGCTCTCCGGCTGGTAGAGCGCCGAGACCGGCCACGCGATCGGGGTGCCGTCCTTCGAGAAGGTGGCGAATTCGCACGTGAGGTACGTGCTCATCGTCGCGGTGGATGTCTCGGAGAACTGCAACAGCATGGGGGCCTCTCGCCTGGCGGCTTTCGCCTGATGGTGGAGGTTCTACGCTACGAGCGCCGTGCCTACGGCTCTTCCGTGCAACTACCGAACTGAGCGCGACACGACGACCGCGCGCATCACGACGACGCGGCGGCGCGGGCCGAACGCCGCCGTCGAACGACCAGCACCGTCACACCCGCCGCCAGGGCCGCGAGCACGATCCACGGCAGAAGCACACCGGCCGCGACCAGCAGGAATCCGAGGAACCCGGTGAAGGCAGCCCATCCGGCCACGAGACCGCTCCAGAAGGTGTCGGGAGTCTCGACCGGGGCATCCGCGACCGAGATCAGCATGAGCTCGATCGTCGAGAGGCTCACCTGGTCGGCGAGGCCCCTCTGCTGCGCCTCGAGCGACTCGAGGTTTCCCTGTCGCTCGCTGATCGCCGTCTCCAGCTTGATGAGTGTGTCGGTGTCGGTCGCCGTGGAGAGCAGCGCGGTGAGACGGTCGACGGATGCTCGGAGTGCGGAGATGCGCGCGTCGAGATCCTGCACCTGGGTGGTCACGTCGACCGAGGTGAGCGCCACGTTCTCGGTCTTGCCGAGGGCCTTGAGCTTGTCGAGGGTCGCGGTGAGCGACGACGACGGCACGCGCAAGGTGAGCGAGGCACTGCCGCGGTCGCCCTTCTGCGGCGCCGTCTCGGTGCGTGCGTCGACGCGCCCGCCCGCCGCCTCGACGATGCGCACCGCCTCCGACGCCGCCTCGATCGGCTCCACCGCGGTGACGGTCACGGAGCCCGTCGTCACGACCGAGCGGTCCTGCTGCACGACCGCGCCCGCGTCGCCGACGGCGCCCTCCGAGCTCTCGGCGAACCGGCTGCCGGCTGAGTCGGGCGCCTGCAGCGATTCCGACTGCGAGGGCTGCTGGCCGGACTGCGCCGGCAGCGTCGCGGTGTCGGACTGCGTGTTCGCCGTGCAGCCGGCGAGCGACACGGCTACCGCGATGACCAGGGTGGGTAAGAGTATGCGCCTCATGGTGTGACGGTACCCAGCATCCATCGACGACCGCTACCCAACGTTCCTCACGTTTCGGGCGTCAGTGCACGGCGTTGTCAAGGTCTGGAAGGCGCTTGGCGCGCAACCTATCGTCGACTACGACCACCGATCAAGGGAGAAATCATGGGCGTATTCGACAGTGCCAAGGACGCCGCGGAGGCCACGGGCAAGAAGATCGGCGAGTTCGCCGACGACACGAAGGAACGCATCAGCGACAAGATCGACGAGGTGCAGGCCGACGCCGAGGTGAAGAAGGCCGAGGGCGACGTGCGCAAGGCCGAGGCCGAGCGCGACGCCACCGAGGCGAAGAACGAGTACAAGGAGAAGCTGCGCGACTGATCCCGCAGACGGGGCGAAGGGGGTCGGCGGTTCGCCCGACCCCCTTCGTCACGTCTACGCTCAAAGAATGGACACTCGCAACGCAGCGCGCATCGGCAAGGACCTCTCGGTCATCGGACTCGGCACGTGGCAGCTCGGTGCCGACTGGGGAGACGTGAGCGAGGCGGATGCCCGTGCGGTGCTCGACACCTCCGTCGAAGCGGGCGTCACCGTCTTCGACACTGCCGACGTCTACGGCAACGGACGCAGCGAGCAGATCATCGGCGGGTACCTCGCCGACAACCCCGGCCTCGACATCTTCGTCGCGACGAAGATGGGCCGCCGCGAGGAGCAGGACCCGGCGAACTTCACCCTCGCCAAGTTTCGCGAGTGGACCGACCGGTCGCGCGCGAACCTGCGCGTCGACACCCTCGACCTCGTTCAACTGCACTGCCCGCCCACACCGGTGTTCTCGACCGACGCCGTCTACGAGGCGCTCGACACCCTCGTCGCCGACGGCGCCATCGCCCGCTACGGCGTGAGCGTCGAGACCGAGGCCGAGGCGCTCGCCGCGATCGCCCACCCGGGGCTCGCGAGCGTGCAGATCATCGTCAACGCCTTCCGCCTCAAGCCGCTCGAGCATGTGCTGCCCGCCGCGGCCGAGGCGGGCGTCGCGATCATCACCCGCGTCCCCCTCGCCTCCGGCCTGCTGAGCGGCAAGTACACGCGCGACACGACGTTCGCCGCGAACGACCACCGCACGTTCAACCGTCACGGCGAGTCGTTCGACGTGGGGGAGACCTTCTCCGGCGTCGACTTCGAGCAGGGTGTCGCCGCAGCCGGCGAGTTCTCGGCGCTCGCGGCATCCGTGGGTCTGAGCCCCTCGGTCGCGGCCCTCGCCTGGCTCGCCCAACTGCCGGGCGTCACCACCGTCATCCCCGGCGCACGCAGCGTCGAGCAGGCGCGTGCGAACGCGTCGGCCGGATCGGTGCCGCAGCTGCCGGACTCGTTCGGTGCGACCGTCACCGACATCTACGACCGCTACTTCCGCAAGGCCGTGCACGGGCGCTGGTGACCCGGCTGCGTCAGCTCGCGTCGAGCCAGTCGCGCAGCAGGCGCAGCGTCTCCTCGGGGCGGTCGCGGTGCGGGGAGTGCCCCGACCCGGCCACCACGACGTACTCGATTCTCGGGTTCGCCTCGACGAGGGCGTTCGCCGTCTCGGTCTGGACCATGCTGTAGACCGCGTGGTCACCGCCCACGAGCAGCGTCGGCACGGCGAGCGACCGGGCCTCGCGCAGCACGTCCCACGGGGTGTTCTGCGCGATCGTTCGCTCGACCATGTCGGAGGTGGCCTGCGCGGTGGCCGCCGCCTTGAACGCGATGTCGAGCGGATGCCACGTGGGACGCAGGGCGCGGAAGCCCGCCTCGTCGAGGGCGAGCTCGCCCAACTCGCCCGCGAGCAGCCCGTCGAGATCGGCCGCCGGCAGGGCCAAGGCGGGGTCGAGCAGCACGATGCGCCGCGCGAAGCCGGGGGTGGCTCCGGCCAGAGTGGCCACGGCGCCGCCGAGGGAGTGCCCGATGACCGCATCCCAGCCCTCGCCGGGCAGGTCGCGCGCGTAGGCGGCGAAGTCGTAGGCATCGGCGGTGGGCGCGTCGCCGTTGCCGCGCAGGTCGACCGCCGTCACGTGCCAGCCGTCGGCGGCGAGCGACTCGCCCACGCGCCACCAGGTGGCCCCGCTGGAGGTGAGTCCGTGCACGAGCAGCGCGCGGCGGGGAGCGTCGGCCGCACCCCAGTGGCGCTGCGGGAGGACGAGCGGTGCGGAGTCAGACGGCATCCGGCTACGCTACCCGGCCCCGCGGCATCCGCGGGCCGACGACCGACGACCGAACCCGGTTCGCCTAGCTCGGCTGGATCGGAATCGGCGCCGTGTCGGGCAACGATGTGAGCTCGCGGCCCCGCAGGTCGGGATGCCAGCTGCGCAGCACGAGCGGGATGAGGAATCCGAGGAAGGCCAGCGCGGCCGCGGCGGCGAATCCGCCGACCGCCCCGTTCTCGTCGATGAGGAACCCGGCGACCGCGGAGCCGATGGCCGCACCGATCAGTTGTCCCGTTCCGACCCATCCGTAGGCCTCGGCGGTGTCGCTGAACTTGACCGTCGCCGCGACGATCGCGAACATCACGGCCAGCGCGGGTGCGATGCCGATGCCGGCGATGAACAGCGCGATGGCCAGCCACCAGAAGTCGAGCGAGGCGAGGGCCAGGGACATGCCGACGAACACCAAGAACATTCGACGGGTCATCGCCCACGGGCCGACCGGGATGTGCCCGAGGGCGAGTCCGCCGGCGAGCGATCCGAAGGCGAAGATGGCGAGGATGATGCCCGACTCGGCCCCGTGGTCGCCGAACGTGGCGACGACGCTCGCCTCGACGGCCGCGGTCGCGCCGATGAGCAGGAAGCCCGTGATGGTGGAGAGCAGCACCGCTGGCTTCTTGAGCACCACACCGAGACGGCGCTTGCTGCGCGGGATGCGCACACGGCCGACCTCGGGGGAGAGGATGAACCACAGCCCGCCGCCGACGAGCAGCACGCCGGCGAGCACGATCGCGGTCGTCGTCGAGACCTGTATGGCGACGAATGTGGTGATGACCGGCCCGGCGACCCAGATGATCTCCTGCGCCGACGCGTCGAGCGAGAACAGCGGGGTGAGCTGCTTCGAGTTGACCATCTTGGGGTAGATGGTGCGCACGGCCGGCTGGATCGGCGGCGTCGACAGTCCGCCGATGAATCCGACGACCATGTAGAGCCAGAGCGGCATGAGGATGAACGCCATGCAGAAGATCGAGATGGCGCACACGATCATGGTGAGCACGAGCACCTTGCGCATGCTCCAGACGCCCATCCACCGGCTCGTGAGCGGGCCGGCGATGGCCTGGCCGAGGCTCGTCGCGGCGAGAACGAGGCCCGCGGCGCCGTAGGAGTGGAGGATGCCCTCGATGTGCAGCAGGTACGCGAGCGACAGCATTCCCGACGGGAACCGGGCAGTCAGCTGCGCGGCGATGATCCGGGCTACCCCCGGGGTTTTCAACAGACTGGCGTAGCTACTCACTGCCCCATTCTAGGGAGTCGCCGGGGCATCCCACTCGCATTGGGGGTAGCGGAAACGGGGGCAGCATGGTGGGCCGCAGCCTGTGGAGAAGTCGGCGAAGTTATCCACACCTGTGGATGACACGCCCACTACATCTAGGGATAGGCATCCGGCTCGACCCCGATATATAGTGGTGGAACACCCGGGCCGGCGAAGTGAAATCGTGGCCTTTCTGGGACTTTTTAGGAGCATTCGTGGGAATCACAGTAGTAAAGCGCAACGGCGAACGAGAGCCGTACGACGCCAACAAGATCAACCTCGCCATCGAGCACGCCACCTACGGCCTCGACGACAACATCACCTGGGTCACCCAGATCGCGTCGGAGCTCGAGCTCACGCTGTTCGACGGCATCACCACCCAGCAGCTCGACGAAGCGGTCATCCAGGTCGCCCTGCAGAACGTGAAGGACGACCCGGCGTTCGACGTCGTCGCGGCCCGCCTGCTGCTCAAGACCATCTACAAGCGCGTGCTCGGCCACTACTCCGGCGCCGACGAGCTGAAGGCGCTGCACGCCAGCCACTTCGAGGCCAACGTGCGCCGCGGTGTCGAAGAGGGACTCCTCGACACGCGCCTCGTCGAGCTGTTCGACTTCGCCACCCTCTCCGCCGCACTCGAGCCGTCCCACGACGAGCTCCTCAAGTACATCGGCGTCGTCACCCTGAACAACCGCTACGGCATCAAGGGCCGCAACGGCGACGCACTCGAGGTGCCCCAGTACTTCTGGATGCGCATCGCGATGGGCCTGTCGCTCAACGAGCAGAACCCCACCGAGCACGCCATCGCCTTCTACGAGAAGATGTCGAAGCTCGAGTACCTCGCGGCCGGCTCCACGCTCGTCAACGCGGGCACCGTCTACCCCCAGCTCGCGAACTGCTTCGTTATGGAGATGCAGGACGACATGGAGCACATCGCGAAGACCACGCGCGACGTCATGTGGCTGACGAAGGGCACCGGCGGAATCGGCCTCTCGGTCACCAAGCTGCGCGCCCAGGGCTCGCCCATCCGCTCGAACAACACCACGTCGACCGGCCCGATCCCGTTTATGCACACGATCGACTCCATCCTGCGGGCGGTGAGCCGAGGCGGAAAGAAGTTCGGCGCCCTCGCGTTCTACATGGAGAACTGGCACCTCGACTTCCCGGAGTTCCTCGACCTGCGCCAGAACTCCGGCGACCCGTACCGCCGCACCCGCACCGCCAACACCGCGGTGTGGATCAGCGACGAGTTCATGAAGCGCGTGCAGAACGACGACTACTGGTACCTCTTCGACCCGCTCGAGGTCGCCGACCTCAACGAGCTGTACGGCCAGGAGTTCTCGACTCGCTACAGCGAGTACGTGGCCAAGGCCGAGGCCGGCGAGATGCGCATGTTCAAGAAGATGGGCGCCCGCGAGCAGTTCAAGTCGATCCTGCTGTCGCTGCAGAGCACCGCTCACCCGTGGCTCACGTGGAAAGACACGATCAACAACCGTGCGCTCAACAACAACACGGGAACGATCCATCTCTCCAACCTCTGCACCGAGATCACGCTCCCGCAGGACGAAGACAACGTCTCGGTCTGCAACCTCGCGTCGATCAACCTGTCGCGCCACCTCGACGACGCCAGCAAGCTCGACTTCTCGAAGATCGAGGAGAGCGCACGCCTCGCCGTGCGCCAGCTCGACAACCTCATCGACATCACGCGTTCCAGCGTGAAGGAGGCCGACTTCTCGAACGAGCAGAACCGCGCCGTGGGTCTCGGAGTGATGGGCTTCACCGACATCATCGAGCGCATGGGCATCAGCTACGAGAGCGAAGAGGCCTACGACCTGATCGACGAGATCATGGAGCACGTCTCCTACGCGGCGATCGACGAGAGCGCGAACCTCGCCAAGGAGCGCGGCGCCTACAAGAACTTCGAAGGCTCGCGTTGGTCGCAGGGGCTCGTCCCCATCGACTCGATCGCGCTCACCGAGGCCGACCGCGGCCAGGAGATCAAGGTCAACCGCAAGACGCGCCTCGACTGGGACGCCCTGCGTCTCAAGGTCAAGGGTGGAATGCGCAACGCGACGCTTATGGCGATCGCGCCGACGGCATCCATTGGTCTTGTCGCCGGCACCACGCCCGGCCTCGACCCGCAGTTCTCGCAGATCTTCAGCCGCGCCACCTCGAACGGCAAGTTCCTCGAGGTCAACCGCAACCTGGTGACCGACCTGCAGAACCTCGGCCTCTGGGACTCGACCAAGGAGACCATCCTGCGCAGCCAGGGTGACATCCAGAACATCGCGTCGATCCCCGACTCGGTCAAGGCCACCTACAAGACGAGCTTCCAGCTCTCGCCCTACTCGTTCCTCGAGGTCGCCGCGCGCGCCCAGAAGTGGATCGACCAGGCGATCAGCCGCAACATGTACCTCGAGACGCGCGACATCGGCGACATGATGGACATCTACATGGGTGCGTGGGAGCGCGGCGTGAAGACGACCTACTACCTGCACATGAAGCCCCGTCACACCGCCGAGCAGTCCACCGTCAAGGTGAACAAGAGCGAAGACATCGAGTCGGGCGCCAAGAAGGGCTTCGGCGCCCCGGCGGCGATCGGAGGGACGACGGATGCTGCGGCCCCCGCCGCTCCGCGCAAGGGCTTCGGCTTCGGAGGCGTGAAGTAATGGGACCCGACGACTACTACGTGCCCACCGACCCGATGGATGAACTGCAGTGCGAAAGCTGCCAGTAAGGAATTGACAGAATAATGGGAATCCTCGGCACCGGCCTGCAAGACGGCCTGCTCCTCAAACCGATCAAGTACCAGTGGGCGATGGACCTGTACGACCAGGCCGTCGCGAACACCTGGTTCCCGAACGAGATCCAGCTCGGCGAAGACATCGCCGACTTCAAGAAGATGTCTGACGAAGAACGCCACGCGGTGACCTTCCTCATGAGCTACTTCAACCCGAACGAGCTGCTCGTCAACAAGGCCCTGGCCTTCGGCGTGTACCCCTACGTCTCGGCGGCGGAGTGCAGCATCTACCTCGCGAAGCAGATGTGGGAAGAAGCCAACCACTGCATGAGCTTCGAGTACGTGCTCGAGACCTTCCCGATCGACCGGGAGGCCGCGTACAACTCGCACGTCGACATCCCCTCGATGGCGCGCAAGGAAGAGTTCGAGATGAAGTACATCCGTCGGATGACGGAGCAGACTCTCGACATCTCGACCGTCGAGGGCAAGCAGGACTTCGTGCGCAACCTGGTCGCGTACAACGTGATCCTCGAGGGCGTGTGGTTCTACTCGGGCTTTATGGTCGCCCTGAGCTTCCGCCAGCGCAACCTGCTGCGCAACTTCGGCTCGCTCATGGACTGGGTCGTGCGCGACGAGAGCCTGCACCTGAAGTTCGGCATCAACCTCATCCTGACCGTTCTCGAGGAGAACCCCGAGGTCGGCACCGAGGAGTTCGCCGCCGAGATCAAGCAGATGATCCTCGACGCCGTGGAGATGGAAGAGGAGTACAACCGCGACCTCCTCCCCAACGGAATCCTCGGCCTCAACGCGACGTACATCAACCAGTACGTCAAGTACCTCGCCGACCGCCGTCTCGAGGAGCTCGGATTCGACGCGCACTACAACGTGTCGAACCCCGCCAAGTGGATGGCCGCAGCGAACGACACCCTGCAGCTCGTCAACTTCTTCGAGTCGACCAACACGTCGTACGAGTCGAACGCCTCGGCGACCGCGAAGGCGCCGTCGAACGCGTAAGCGCACCAGCAGCACCTGATCGGGGATCGCACCCGTCGAGAAATCGGCGGGGCGGTCCCCGTTTCTTGTCGGCCGCGGTGCGGGCCCCTAGCCTTGGGCCATGCACGCGAGACCGGTCGACGAACGCGACACAACCTGGGAGAAGTACGACCTGCCGTTGCGGGTCTTCCTCTACGAGATACCCGGCATGGCCACCAGCGCATTCGACGTCGACGGCGCCACACTGCACGAGGCGACGGAGTGGGCACACCACCACCAGCCCGTCGACGGGGCATTCTCGATCGCCCTGCGCTCCGCCGACGCGCGAGACGCGCCGGGCCTGATCTGGCTCGTCGGCGCCGACCTCTCCGACACCCCGCGCAGCGACATCGAACGCCGGCTCCACGCCGAACGCCTCGGCGTCGACGAGGGGCGGCAGTGAGCAGATGGATGCCACCGACGCCCTCACCGAGATCGCATTCTGGTTGGAACGCGACCTCGCCCCCGTGTTCAAGGTGCGTGCGTTCCGCACGGCCTCTGCGGCGATCGCCGAGCTGTCGCCCGCCGAGCTGGCGGCACGTGCCGCCGACGGACGACTGAAAGACACCAAGGGCATCGGCGGGCGCACCTTCGAGGTCATCCGGCAGGCGCTCGACGGCGACGTTCCCGACTACCTCGCCGGACTGCGTGAGACGGGTGCGAAACCGCTCGCCGAAGGCGGCGAGGAGCTGCTCGCGCTCCTGCGCGGCGACCTGCACTGCCACAGCGAGTGGTCGGACGGCACGACCCCGATCGCCGACATGGTGCAGACCGCCCGGTCGCTCGGCCGCGACTACCTCGCGCTCACCGACCACTCGCCGCGCCTGCGGGTGGCGAACGGGCTCACGGCCGAGCGCCTCGCCGAGCAGCTCGACGTGGTCGCCGGTATCAACGAGGGGCTCGACGGCTTCCGGCTGCTCACGGGCATCGAGGTCGACATCCTCGACGACGGCGCCCTCGACCAGACCGACGCCCTGCTCGAGAGGCTCGACGTCGTGGTGGCGAGCGCGCACTCGAAACTGAAGATGGAGAGCCCGGAGATGACGGAGCGGATGATCCGAGCCATCCGTCACCCCCAGACCAACGTGCTCGGCCACGTGACCGGCCGGCTCGTCGAGGGATCACGCGGCACCCGCGGCGAGTCGACGGTCGACGCCCGCGCCGTGTTCGACGCGTGCGCCGCGGAGGATGTCGCCGTCGAGATCAACTCCCGTCCCGAGCGCCGCGACCCGCCCAGCCGGCTGATCGGTGTCGCGCTCGAGGCCGGGTGCCTGTTCAGCATCGACACCGACGCGCACGCCCCCGGGCAGCTCGACTTTCTCGCCTACGGGGCGGCGCGCGCCGCGGCGAACGGGGTGCCCGCCGACCGGATCGTGACGACCTGGCCGCTCGACCGGCTGACCGGGTGGCTGAGAGGGTAGACGCGACGGCAGGATTCGAACCTGCGAAATGACGGGTTATGAGTCCGTTCCCTTAGTCCACTTGGGCACGCCGCGATGTGAGACCAACCCTAGGCGCGGGGCGGATGCATCGTGCCGAGTGTGACTCGCGCTTACGCCGTGTGACGCCGCCCTTCGGCGAGCTCAGCGCTTCGACGAGCTCAGCCCTTCGACGAGCTCGCCCTTCGACGGGCTCAGGGGCCGCCGGGCTAGAAGCGCTCGATGATGGTCGCGTTCGCCATGCCGCCGCCCTCGCACATCACCTGCAGGCCGAGGCGGTCGCCCGACTGCTCGAGGGTCGTCAGCATCGTGGTGAGCAGGCGGGTGCCGCTCGATCCGAGCGCGTGGCCGAGCGCGATGGCGCCGCCGCGCGGGTTCACCCGCGACGGGTCGGCGCCGGTCTCCGCCTGCCAGGCGAGCGGCACGGCGGCGAACGCCTCGTTGACCTCGAACGTGTCGATGTCGCCGACCGACAGCCCGGCACGGTCGAGCACCTTGGCGGTCGCGGGCACAACGCCCATCAGCATCTCGATCGGATCCGACCCGGTGACCGCGAAGCTGTGGAACCGGGCCCGCGGCGTGAGCCCGAGCGAGACCGCGCGCTCCTCGCTCATGATCAGCACCGCCGAGGCGCCGTCGGTGAGCGGCGACGAGTTGCCCGCGGTGACCCGCCAGTCGATCTGCGGAAAACGCGCCGCGGCATCCTCTGAATAGAAGGCGGGCTTCAGCCCGGCCAGCGACTCGACGGTCGTGCCCGGCCGCACCGTCTCGTCGGCCGTCACGCCGTCGACGGCGATCACCTCACGGGAGAAATCCGCGGATGCCGCGAGCCGATGCGATCTCTCGGAGAAGGCGTCGAGCGCGTCCCTCGACAACGACCACTTCGCCGCGATGAGCTCGGCCGACAGACCCTGCCCGATCAGGCCCTCGGGATAGCGCGCCTGCATCCGCGGACCGAACGGGTCTTCGCCGAGCGTCGCGACGTTGATCGGGTGGCTGCTCATCAGCTCGACGCCGCAGGCGATCACAACGTCGTAGGCGCCCGCGATCACACCCTGCGCCGCGAACGTGGCCGCCTGCTGGCTCGAGCCGCACTGCCGGTCGATCGTGGTGCCCGGAACCGAATCGGGAAAGCCCGCGGCGAGCACCGCGTTGCGCGTGATGTTGACCGCCTGGGTGCCCACTTGGGAGAGGCAGCCGCCGATCACGTCGTCGATGAGGGCGGGGTCGAGCGCCGATCGGGCGGCGAGGGTCTCGAGCACGTGGGCGAGCAGATCGACGGGGTGATACCCCGCGATCTGGCCTCCCGGCTTGCCTCGGCCGGAGGGTGTACGAATGGCGTCAACGATGACTGCGGTCGTCATACAAGCACTCTAACCCCGCACCCCGTCGGTTGACCGGCGCTTGCAGTGCGGCGTACGGTGCGAGGGAGTGGAATGCACGAACCGGTCACCGTCGACAGGAGAACCGACATGAACCCGAGCTACCAGACGCTCTCCGTCGCCGCGATTCTCAAGGAGTCGGCCGACAGAACCCCCGACGCCGTCGCGATCGTGGTGGGCGACGAGCGCATCGGCTACGCAGACCTCTGGCGGCAGACCCGCGAGTACGCGGGAGCGTTGCGCTCCAGGGGGGTGAAGCCGGGCGACGCCGTGGCGATGCTCGTGCCGAACGTCGCCGACTTTCCGCGCATCTACTACGCGATCCTCAGCCTCGGCGCCGTCGTGGTGCCCGTGCACGCGCTGCTCAAGGCCGACGAGATCGAATACGTGCTGCGCGACTCGGGCGCGACCATCCTGATCTGCGCGGCCCCGCTGCTCGCGGAGGGCGAGTGGGGAGGCGCGCTCGCCGGGGTGCCCGTGTTCTCGGTGCTCGCACCCGGTGCGATCGAGGGCGTGCCCCAGCTCGAGGTGCTCGCGCGGGATGCCGAGCCGATCGACACCTACGTGCCGCGCTCGCCCTCCGACACGGCCACGATCCTATACACGAGCGGCACCACCGGGCGCCCCAAAGGCGCGCTCGGCAGCCACCTCGCCCTCGTCGAGCAGACCCACACCCTGCTGCTGAACACGTTCGACCTGAGCTCGGCCGACACGATTCTCGGCTGCCTGCCGCTGTTCCACACCTTCGGCCAGACCTGCACCCTCAACACCGGGTTTCGCACCGGGGCGACCGTCGTGCTGCTGCCGAAGTTCACCGGCGAGAGCGCGCTGCGCGCCCTCATCGACAGCGAGTGCACGATCATGATGGGTGTGCCGACGATGTACATCGCGCTGCTCGAGGCGGCGAAGAACACCGACGAACGCCCCAACCTGAGGTACGCGATCTCCGGGGGCGCATCCCTCCCCATCGCCGTCATCGAACGGTTCAAGCAGGAGTTCGGCGTCGACATCTACGAGGGCTACGGGCTCACCGAGACGTCGCCCGTCGCGAGCTTCAACCACGTGGGCCGGGAGCCCCGCGCCGGCAGTATCGGCCAGGCCATCTGGGGAGTCGAGTTGGAGATCGCGCAGGCCGACCTCGACGACCGCATCGAGCTGCTGCCCACCGACGAGCTCGGAGAGATCGTCATCCGCGGCCACAACTTGATGTCGGGCTACCTCGGCCGGCCCGAAGACTCGGCCGCCGCCGTGGTCGACGGATGGTTTCGCACCGGCGACCTCGGCACCAAAGACTCCGACGGCTACCTGTGGATCGTCGACCGCAAGAAAGACATGATCACGCGCAACGGCTACAACGTGTACCCCCGCGAGGTCGAGGAGGTGCTGAGCGGGCATCCGGATGTCTCGAGCGTGGCGGTATTCGGAGTCGCCCACGAGACCCACGGCCAGGAGGTCATGGCGTGCGTCGTGCTCACCGCCGACTCCTCGTCAGACGCTACGGCTGCGGCCGACGCGCTGCTCGACTTCGCGAAGGAGAAACTCGCCGCCTACAAGTACCCGCGCCGCATCGAGATCGTGGAGGAGCTGCCGCTCGGTCCGAGCGGAAAAGTGCTCAAACGCGAGCTCGTGGCGACCTACGAGCACGAGGAGTCCGACGCCCGAATATGACGCCGCGCGTCGCACGCCGTCACAGTGGGCAACAGTCATCCGGGCGGCCGCGACGGTGACCTAGTGTCGTCGGATGACCATTATCGGAGAGCCCACAGGGGTGCGTCTGGCGAACAACGCCGGCATCCTCTCCTCCGTGACCGACCTCATCGGAAACACCCCGATCGTCGAGTTGCACAACCTCACGGCCGGGCTCGACTGTCGGGTGCTGGTCAAGCTCGAGAGCCGCAACCCAGGCGGCTCGTCGAAAGACCGCATCGCACTCAACCTCATCCGCACGGCCGAGGCCGACGGCTCGCTGCTCCCGGGCGCGACCATCGTCGAGTCGAGCTCGGGCAACACCGGAATCGGTCTCGCGCTCGTGGGCCAGCTGACGGGTCATCCGGTCATCATCATCCACAGCGCCTTCATCTCCAGTGAGAAGCGCGCGCTGCTCACCGCCTACGGCGCCGAGCTCGTCGAGGCCGACTGGGAGGCCGGCCCCGAGAACCCGCAGAACGCCCGAGCGATCGCCGACCGCATCGCGGCCGAGATCCCCAACGCGTGGCGCTCGTCGCAGTATGTGAACGAGGCCAACCCGCAGGCGCACTTCACCACCACCGGACCGGAGATCTGGGAGCAGACCCAGGGCCGGGTCACCCACTTCGTCGCCGGCATCGGCACGGGCGGCACCGTCACCGGCACCGGCCGTTTTCTCAAGGGCATCAGCGACGGCGGCGTGACGGTCGTCGGCGCCAACCCGGTCGGCTCGACCTACGGGGGAGCCGAGGCGGCCACCATCATCGTCGACGGCGTCGGCACCCGCTGGCCGGAGTCGAACTGGCCGTCGATCTTCGACAAGAGCGTGACCGACGAGATCCTCACCATCCCCGACGCCGACGTGTACGAGACCGTGCGCCGGCTGGCTGTGGAGGAGTCGCTGTTGCTCGGACCCTCGTCGGGGCTCGCCGTCGCCGCGGCGCTCGAGGTGGCACGCACCGCGCCGGCCGGCTCGGTTATCGTGGTGATCGCGCCCGACGGGGGCGGCAACTACCTGAGCAAGGCATTCAACAACAGCTGGCTCGAGACCGCGGGCGTCAACGCCGACGGTTTCGCCGACGGATCGAGCGACTGATGGCACTGCAGCATTTCGGATGGTTCTTGGGCGCGGGTTTCGGCGTCCAGGGCTGGGGCGACCCCACCTACGGCATCGGCTACGACTGGAAGCAGCCGCCCGTCTATCAAGACGCCGCCCGGCTGTTCGAGGCGAGCGGGCTCGACCTGTTCGTCATCGAAGACGGCGTCACGGTGCCCGACACCTACGGCGGCACCGCCGAGGTCAACCTGCGTGACGCCCGGTTCGTGCCCAAGCACGACCCTCTCCCGCTGGTCCCCTACCTGCTGTCGGCAACGTCACGGTTGGGCATCGTGCCCACACTGAGCGCGAGCTTCTACGAGCCGTTCACCGCGGCCCGCCTGCTGGCCACCCTGCAGCACTTCGCGGGCGGCCGGCTCGGCTTCAACGTCGTCACGAGCGGCAGCGACATCGCCGCGCAGAACTACGGGCTCGACAAGCAGATCGACCACGACCTGCGCTACGACCGCGCGCAGGAGTGGGTCGATGTCGTCCGTAAGCTCTGGCGCAGCTGGGAGCCCGACGCGATCCTCGAAGACTCCGCCCGCGGGGTGTTCGCCGACTTCGAGAAGGTGCACACGATCGACCACAAGGGCGACTTCTTCCAGGTGCGCGGCCCGCTCAACACCGCCCCGCTCGACTCGGAGCCGGTGATGGTGCAGGCCGGGGCATCCGGACGCGGCCAGGAATTCGCCGGACAGAACTCCGACGTGATTTTGCAGCTCGCGTCGACGCCCGAACGGATGAGTGCCTACCGGTCGGCCATCCGCGACGTCGCCGCCGCTGCCGGGCGCAACCCCGACGACGTCAAGGTGCTCTTCGTCGTCAACCCGATCGTCACCGCGAACGACGAGGAGAGCGGGGCCGTGCGCGCCCGCCGCTCCGAGCTCACGCAGGCGGCCATCGACGAGGCGCTGCAGGGCGTCTCCTACCTGTCGGGCGTCGACTTCAAGACGTTCGACCTCGACGCCCCGCTGCCGCCGCTGTCGACGAACAGCAACCAGGGCACCCTCGACAACTTCGTGAAGTCGGCCCCCGCCGGCTCGACGCTGCGGGAGATCCTGCAGGCCCGGGCCAACAAAGACGGCCTCGCGGTCATCGGCACCGCCGAGCAGGTCGCCGACCATCTCGGCGAGCTCGCCGACCAGGTCGGCGGCGACGGGTTTCTGTTCACCGGGCAGGTGCACCCCGCGCACGTGCACCGCACGCTCGACCCGCTCGTGCCCGCCCTGCGCCGTCGCGGACTGCTGCGCGACGAACTCGGCGACGGCGGACTGCGCGCCAACCTCACGGACTTCTGACCGTGCCGATCCTCTCCCGGCAGGCGATCAGCGCCGCGGATGTCGTCGCCGTCGCCCGCGACAACGCCCGCGTCGGATTCGCGTCCATTCTCGAACGCGACCTGCAGGCGTCGCGTGACGTCGTCGAGAACGCGCTGGCCCTCGGCCTGCCGGTCTACGGGCTCAACACCGAGCTCGGGGCCGGCCGCAACGTCGTCGTCTCGAACGACACGCTGGAGCAGTACCAGCGGCGCACGATCCGCAACAGCAGCGGCGGCATCGGGGCGCCGCTCAGCCTCGAACAGGCGCGCGCGGTGATCTTCGCCAGGCTCGCCGGGTTCAGCCGCGGGGGAGCGGGCGTCACGGTCGCGCTCGCCGCCCAGTACCGCGAACTGCTCAACCGCGACGTCTACCCGCTGATACCGCGCACCGGCTCGGTGGGCGCGGCCGACCTCACCCAGCTCGCCGCGGTCGCGGCCGTCGCCACCGGAACCGGCTTCGCATTCGTCGACGGTTCCGTCGTCGACGGGGCGACCGCGCTCGCCGCCGTGGGGCTCGAGCCGATCACGCTCCAGCCGCACGAGGCCATCGCCGCCCTGAGCGCCAACAGCTACAGCATCGGGGTCGGATCGCTCGTGCTCGCCGACCTGGCCGGGCTCGCCCGCGTCGCCGACCTCGTCACGTCGCTGTCGCTCGTCGCGGTCGCGGGGCACGGCGCCGGCGGCAACCTCTCGCCGTTCGACGAGCGTGTGCAGGCCGCTCACGCGGTCGGCCCGCAGGCGGTGTCGGCGGGGCGCATCCGCTCGCTGCTCGCCTCGTCGTCGTTGGCCTCGGGGGTCTCCTCTACTCAAGACGCGATCTCGTTCCGCTCGGTGCCGCAGGTGCACGGCTCGCTCGGCGTCGCGATCGCCCGGCTCGCCCAGGCGCTCGAGCTCGAACTCAACTCGCGCACCGAGAACCCGCTCGTCGACGTGCCGTCGGGCTCGCTCGTGTCGGGCGGCAACTTCTTCGCCCTCGAGCTCGCGCTCGCGATCGAGAACCTGCGCGTCGTCGCCGGCCACGTCGCGGCGATGAGCGAACGGCGCATCTCGCAGCTGTCGACCCTCGGCGCCACGCTGCGCCGCTCGGGCGACGCCGTGGTCCCCGGGCTGCTCTGGTACTCCGCCGCCGCGGCGCTCACCGAGCTGCGGCACCTCGCCGGGGCGGTGACCCTGTCGGGATCCTCGCTCTCGGAGGGTGTCGAAGACCACTCGTCGAACGCGGCCGTCGCGCAGCAGGCGCTCGAACGCTCGGTCGAGCTGCTCGGGTCGGTGCTCGCGATCGAGGCCGCGTGCGCGGTCGAACTGGTCGAGGTCGGCGACGCGGATGCGGGCCGTGTGCTCGCGCCGGTCGTGTCGGCCGTCGGCGAGGTCGTGCGCTCGGCCGGGCCGCTCGACGACCGGGTGCGCCGTGTGCTGGAGACCCTGCTCGCTACGTGACGTCGGGCGTGAGGCGCCGGGCCTCGCGGATCATCGCGCGCAACCCGTCGACGTCGACGCCCTCCGACGACGTGAGGGTCGCGGCCGCGGTGCCGACCTTGACCTTGCCGAGGCGGTCGCGCCAGAGCTGCACAAGGTGCTTGCCCTCGGAGCTCGCGCTGACGTAGAGGCTGATGTGCTTCTTCTGGTCGGCGAGGCCGATGAGAAACCACTCGACGACCTCGCCGCGCGGGCGCGGCGTCGCTGTTCCGCCGTAGCCGATGATCTGCTGCTCGGTGCCGCCCCAGAAGACGCCCTCCCACAGCACGCGTTCGAGATCCGGCAGCTCGTCGGCGATCACGGCGTCGAGCGCGCGCATCGAGTCGGCGCGTTCGGTGGTGAGCCCGGCGAGGTAGTCGTCGACGCTCTTGTCGGTGCGTTCCATGGTGCTCCTCCTCGCGGCCGGCTCCCGTTACGTCAAGCTTGGCGGTCGGTCAGCGGTTTGGCAAAGGGCAGGTACCCGATCGCCTCGAGGTCGCCCTCGGTGTCGAACAGCGGCGAGTAGCCGAGGCTCAGGTAGAGGGCGACCGCCTCGGGCTGGCGCGCCCCCGTCGTGAGTTCGACGGTCGTGTAGCCGCGGGCGGCGGCCTCGCGCTCGAGCTCCGCCATCACGATGCGGGCGAGGCCCTGGCGGCGGTGCGCGCTCGAGGTCCAGACGCGTTTGATCTCGACGGTCGACTCGCTCTCGCGCTTGAACGCGCCGCCGGCGACGACCTCGCCGTCGCGCTCAACGAGCAGGAACGCGCCCCCGGTCTCGGGCGCGAACCGCTCGGCCGGATACCGGCTGAGCTCGGCCGAGGAGGGGATGCCGTCGTTGAGCCCGTAGCGCTCGTCGTATTCGCGCGACAGCTCGTCGACGAGAGGCTGCGCGCGCGGGTCGTCGGAGCGCGTGTAGACGAAGCGGGTCTCGGTCATGTCTCGACGCTAGCGCCGCCGCGCCCCTCGCGCACGACGCGTGCAACCCGACGTCACACGTCGAGCCCGCCCGCCCGCCCCGCCGCCGTCGCCGCCGCTCGCACTCAAAACGAAGGAGAACCCCGGGCGAGTCACACGTTGGCGCGGGTCGAGGGGTCTCGGGAGCGAAATCTCCTTCGTTTGGCAGCGACGCAGAGATGGGGCGCTCGGCAGCGACACAGGCGTGGGGCGGGCGGATGCTTCGGGCCGAGGCATCCGCGCCCGGAGCATCGCGTTCCGACCATCACTCCGAAAATGAAGGAAAAACCCGGGTCGAGTCACACGTTGGCGCGGATCGAAGGGCCTCCGACGCGAATTCTCCTTCATTTGGCGCGCGGGCGGCGCGGGCCAGCGGGCGACGCGGTGCAGCGGGCTGCGCGGGCGACGCGTGGCAGCGGGGCGGCGCGCAGGCAGCGCGGTGCGCAGGCGGCGCGGCTCAGCCCCCGCCGAGCACCTTCGTGATGCGCTGCAGCGACACCGGCTCGGCGGTCGGCAGGTGCTGGGCGAAGAGCGAGACGCGCAGCTCCTCGAGCATCCAGCGGGCGTGCCGCAGATGCTCGGGCGCGTCGGGCTGCAGCGGCAGGTCGCCGCCGGCCGAGACGTAGCGCTCGGTCGCCTGCTGAACCTCGGTCAGCCAGGCCCGGTCGCGTCCGAGGTTGTCGGCGAGGCGCTCGATGCGGTGGGCGAGCGCGGCGAGGTAGACGGGCAGGCGGCGCAGCTGCGTTGTGCCGGTCGCCGCGACGAAGCCGGGGTAGACGAGGTTGCCGAGCTGTTCGCGCGCGTCGGCGAGCGGGCCGAGCAGCGCCATGCTCGACGTCTTCGAGATGAGCTTCTCGGCGGCGCGGGCCGCGAGCAGGATCGCGCTCACCTGCGCCACCGTGCGGAACATCGCGTCGACGATCGTGGCCGACACGCGGTCGCGCGCGGCCTCGAACTGCGCCTTCGTGAAGATCTCGCCGCTGCCGAGTGCCTCGTCGCCGAGCACCTCGTCGATGCACGCCGCCATGCTGTCGGCGAAGAGCGCGGCGGTCGAGGTGTAGGGGCTCGTCGCGAGCGACAGCTTCTCGGCGGCGGTCAGGTGCTGCTGCACATACGCGGTCGGTGCGGGAATGGCGAGCAGAATCATCCGCCGCACTCCCGCCTTCATGGCGCGGGCTTGGTCTTCGGGCGTGCTCTGCAGCCGGATGGCGACGGTCTTGCCCTCGTCGACGAGGGACGGATAGGCGCGGATGATTCCGCTGCCGTGTTCTGTGTCGAGCACTCTTGGCAGCTCGTCGAAGTCCCACGTGGTGAGGCCGCCGCGTTCGAGGTCGCTCTTCGGGGTGACCGACGCCTTCGCGACGCTCGCCCGCACCGTCGACTTGAGCTGCAGCTGCAGCGAGCTGAGCACCTTCGACGACGCGGTGACCTTGCTGCGCTCGTCGATCGCCGCGAAGGTGACCCGCAGGTGGCCGGGCACACGTTCGACGTCGAAGTCGGCGGGGTCGACGGGGGTGTAGGTCTGGCGGCGGATCTCGTCGGCGAGGTATTGGGTGAGGCTTCCGGTCGCTGAGCCTGTCGAAGCGGGCCCTTCGACGAGCTCAGGGACCGCACCCGCGAGCAGCTTTCTGGCCCAGTCGCCGGCGGGCACCACGTTGCGGCGGATCTCCTTCGGCAGGCTCTTGATGAGCGCGGTCACAAGCTCCTCCCGAAACCCGGGGACCTGCCAGTCGAAACCCTCGGGCTTGAGAGATGCGAGCAGGGCGATCGGGATGTTGACGGTGACACCGTCGTCGTCAGAGCCGGGTTCGAAGCGGTAGGTCAGCGCGAGGCGCTGGTCGCCCTGGTGCCAGACGCTCGGGAAGGCGTTCTCGTCGACGGTGGCCTCCGGCTCGTCGACGAGGTTCTCGGCGGTCATCGTGAGCAGGTCGGGGGCTGTGGCGCGTTCCTTCTTCCACCAGCCCTCGAAGCTCTTCGTCGATGCGACGTCGGCGGGGATGCGGCGGTTGTAGAACTCGAAGATCGCCTCGTCGTCGAACAGGATGTCGCGGCGGCGCGTGCGCTCCTCGAGCTCGGCGAGCTCTTTGCGCAGCGCACGGTTGGCGCGGTCGAAGTCCCAGTCGCGGCCCTTGAGCGTCTCGGCGACGAGGTCGCCCTCGACGAGCGCGTGCCGGATGAAGAGCTCGCGCGCATACCCGGGGTCGATGCGCGAGAACTGCACACGGCGCTTGAGCACGATCGGCACCCCGTAGAGGGTGACCCGCTCGTAGGCGACGATGGCGCCCTGGCGCTTCTCCCAGTGCGGCTCCGAGTAGGAGCGCTTCACGAGGTCGCCCGCGATCTGCTCGGCCCAGGCCGGATCGATCGCGCCGTTGACGCGCGCGAACAGGCGAGAGGTCTCGACGAGCTCGGCGCTCATGATCGCGTTCGGCTGCTTCTTGGCGAGGGCGGAGCCGGGGAAGATCACGAACCGGCTCTGACGGGCTCCCACATAGTCGCGCTTGGCGACATCCTTGAGGCCTATCTGGCTGAGAAGCCCGGCGAGCAGCGACCGGTGGATGCCGTCGGGGTTGGTGTGAGGTTCGCCCACGTGCAGGCCGAGCTGCTTGGCGAGGCGGGTGAGCTGCTTGTAGACGTCTTCCCACTCGCGAATACGAAGGTAATTGAGGTATTCCGAGCGGCACATGCGGCGGAACTGGTTGCCGCTGAGCTCTTTCTCCTTCGTTTTGAGATAGTCCCAGAGCTTCAGGAGGGAGAGGAAGTCGCTCGTGGGGTCGGTGAAGCGCGCGTGCGACTGGTCGGCTTGCGGGCGCTTCTCGAGCGGGCGCTCGCGCGGGTCCTGGATCGAGAGGCCCGCGACGATCGCCATGACTTCGCGCGTGGTGCCGTGCTTCTTCGACTCGATGATCATGCGCGCGAGACGCGGGTCGATGGGCAGCTGCGAGAGCTGCTTGCCGACCTGGGTCAGCCGCGGGGTCTCGCCGGCGCCCTCGACCGCGCCGAGCTCGCGCAGCAGGTCGAGGCCGTCTTTGATGCCGCGGGAGTCGGGCGGCTGCAGGAAGGGGAAGCTCGCGATGTCGCCGAGGCCGAGCGAGATCATCTGCAGGATGACCGCCGCCAGGTTGGTGCGCAGGATCTCGGGCTCGGTGAACTCCGGCCGCTTGGTGAAGTCCTCTTCGCTGTAGAGGCGGATCGCGATGCCGTCGCTCGTGCGGCCGGAGCGTCCCGAGCGCTGGTTCGCCGACGCCTGCGAGATCGCCTCGATCGGCAGCCGCTGGATCTTCGAGCGCACGCTGTAGCGCGAGATGCGCGCGGTGCCGGCGTCGATCACGTACTTGATGCCGGGCACGGTGAGGCTGGTCTCGGCGACGTTGGTCGCGAGCACGATGCGGCGGCGGGTGCCCGCCGAGCCCGAGGGCTGGAAAACGCGGTGCTGGTCGGCGCTCGACAGGCGCCCGTAGAGGGGCAGCACCTCGGTGAACGGCAGGTTGCGGCCGCGGATGGCGTCTTCGGCGTCGCGGATCTCTGCCTCGCCCGAGAGGAAGACGAGCACGTCGCCGGTGCCCTCGCGGGCGAGTTCGTCGAGCGCCGCGTTGATGCCCTCGATCGGGTCGCGGTCGACGGCCACGGTCCCTGAGCCGCCCACGGTCCCTGAGCCTGTCGAAGGGCCGTCGTCGTCATCCGCTTCGACCGCCTCGGCCACCAGCGGACGGAACCGCACCTCGACCGGGTACGTGCGCCCCGACACCTCGATGATCGGGGCGTCGTCGAAGTGCCGGGAGAAGCTGCCCGGGTCGATCGTGGCGCTCGTGATGATGATCTTGAGGTCGGGTCGCCGCGGCAGGAGCTGCTTGAGGTACCCGAGCAGGAAGTCGACGGTGAGGCTGCGCTCGTGCGCCTCGTCGATGATGATCGCGTCGTACTTCTTGAGGTCGCGGTCGCGGTGGATCTGGTTGAGCAGGATCCCGTCGGTCATCAGCTTGATCTTGGTGTCGGCGCCCACGCGGTCGGTGAACCGCACCTGGTAGCCGACGAGCCCGCCGACCTCCTGGCCGAGCTCCTCGGCGATGCGCTCGGAGATCGTGCGGGCGGCGATGCGCCGCGGCTGCGTGTGCCCGATGCTCTGATAGCCCATCGACAGCAGCATCTTCGGAATCTGGGTCGTCTTGCCCGAGCCGGTCGCGCCGGCGATGATCACGACCTGGTTGTCGCGGATGGCGCGCTCGATGTCTTCCCGGCGCTGGCTCACGGGGAGATCGGCGGGGAAGTTGATCACGAGGGGTTCGTCTGACATCGGCCCTCAATGCTACTTGCGCCGCCCGGGAGTCGCCGCCGCCCGCAGGCGGGCGTGCCGGCCCCTGCCCGCGACATCCGCAAATCTATTGACGCGACAGAGTACTTTGCGTTACAAAGTACACATGAGCAATACAGACCCCAGACCAGCGGATGCCGCGGCGCACGCTTCGCAGGCGCCGAACGTCGACGACGACGCGCCCCTCGATCCCGCCGCGATGTATGCGCTGATGCAGAACCAGCAGCGCAGCATGGAGACGCAGATCAACGGGTTCGTGCCCTACATCACGCTCGCGTGGGGGCTGACCTGGCTCGTCGGGTTCGGCGCTCTCTGGCTGATCGACGGCGCACGTCCGGCGTTCGCGCTGCCGCTCGGGGTCGCCATCGGCGTCTTCGTCGCGTGCGTGGTGGCGACCGGCGGGCTGTCGGCCTGGCTCGGGATCCGCAGCGGTCGGGGTCTGCGCGGCACCGCGGGATCGGCCATGACCGGCGCGTTCTACGGGGTGACCTGGTCGGTCGGGGCGATCGGAATCGGCATCTTCGGAAGCGCGTTGCGGGAGCAGGGCATGACCGCCGAGCTGGCCAACTTCTACTACCCGAGCGCCTACGTGATGTTCGCCGGCATCATGTACATGATCGCCGGGGCGATCTGGCACGCGGTTCCCTCGTTCGTCGCGGGGATCTGGCTGATCGCGATCGCCGCGGCGGCACCCTTCTTCGGGTATCCGAACCACTACCTCTTCCTCGCCCTCGCCGGCGGGATCGCCTTCATCGGGCTGGCGATCGGCTCGTTCGTGCAGCTGCGGGGTCTGCGGCTGGCCACGTCGGGGAGCGCGCGCCGTGGATGAGCTCGATCCCGTCATCCACGCCCAGGCCCGGCTGCGCATCATGGCGGCGCTGTCGACATTCGACGCCGACGAGAGCATCTCGTTCCCCCGCCTGCAGGAGCTGCTCGACATGACCGCCGGCAACCTGTCGACCCATCTGCGCAAGCTCGAAGACGCCAGCTACGTCGACATCACCAAGACCCACAAGGGTCGAACCCCGATCACCTACCTCGGCCTCAGCAAAAAGGGCCGCCGCGCGTTCGAGGACTACATGGACACTCTGCGCACCGTTCTAGGAGAACAGCCATGAGCACTGCCCTCGCCCGCCTCGACCACGTGACGCGCCGCTTCGGCGACGTGACGGCCCTCGACGACGTGAGCCTCGACATCCGCCCCGGTCAGATCGTCGGAATGCTGGGCCCGAACGGCGCCGGCAAGTCGACGCTCTTGTCGCTCGTGCAGGGCCTGCGCCGGCCGTCGAGCGGAACCGTCGAGCTGTTCGGCGGCTCGCCGCACGACGCCCGCAACCGCCTGCTGCTCGGCTGCACCCCGCAGGCGACCGCGCTGCCCGAGACGCTCAAGGTCGGCGAGGTCGTCGACTTCGTGGGCGCGCACTTCACCGACCCGGTGCCGCGGCCCGAGCTGCTGGCCGAGTTCGGCCTCACCGAGCTCGAGCGCAGGCAGACCGGCGCGCTCTCCGGCGGGCAGAAGCGGCGACTGAGCGTCGCGCTCGCCTTCGTCGGGCGCCCGAGGCTGGTGCTGCTCGACGAGCCGACGACCGGGCTCGACGTCGACGCGCGTCGGGTGCTCTGGGACGCCATCCGATCCCAGCACGACCGCGGCGCGACCGTGGTGATCACGAGCCACTACCTGGAGGAGATCGAGGCCCTCGCGCAGCGGGTCGTGGTGATCGGCCAGGGGCGTGTGCTCGAAGACGACAGCATCGACCGGGTTCTCGCTCGGGTCAGCCTGCGCCAGATCACCCTCGAATCCGAGCAGCGCGAACGCATCGCGACCCTGCCCGGGGTGGTGAGGCAGGTGACGGATGCCACGGGCAAGACCACCTTCTATGCGCAAGACTCCGACGCGCTCGTCGTCGAGCTCGTGCGATCCGGCATCCCGTTCGCGAACCTCGCGGTGCGCGGTGCGACGCTCGAGGAGGCCTTCCTCACCCTCACCGCGGGCCAGGCTCCCGCGGGCGACACACCCACCACCCGACTGGAGGACGCCCGATGAGCGCCGTGAACCTGACCCTCGTGCACGCGAAGTACTCCCTGCTCGAGACCGCCCGGGTGCCCATCGCGGTCATCAGCGCCCTCGCTTTTCCCGCGCTGTCGCTGCTGTTCTTCGTGGTGCCGCAGCGCGCCGTCGCCGAGAACCCGGAGTGGGCCACGCAGGCGGTCATCTCGCTGAGCGTGTTCGCGATTCTCGCCAACTCCCTCTTCAGCTTCGGCCTCAACATCGCCGAGAGCCGCGAGAAGCCGTGGGACCCGTACCTGCGCACCCTGCCCGCGCCCGGCATCTCCCGGGTGCTCGGGCACGTCTTCTCCACCGGGACGATCGCCATCGCCGCGATCGTTCCCGTCATCGTTCTCGGAGCCGTGTTCACCGCGGCGGAGGCGTCGTGGTGGCGTGTGCTTCTCGGGCTGGTCGCGCTCGCGGCATCCGCCCTCCCCTTTATGCTCATCGGCATCTGCATCGGCTACTCGATGCCGGCGAAGGCGGCCATCGCCGTCGTGCAGATCGTGATGTTCGGGCTCGCGTTCGGCGGCGGACTCTTTCTGCCGCCCGAGATCTTTCCCGACTGGCTCGAGGCGATCTCGCGCTTCCTGCCGTCACGCCACGCCCGCGAGATCGTCATCTGGGCGGTGCAGGGCGGCGAGCTCGAGACGTGGGCGTGGGTCGGCTGGATCTGCTGGACCGCGGTCGCGCTCACGGCGGCCCTCGTACTCTTCCGCCGCGACGAGGGCCGCCGCTACCGCTGACTGTTACGAAGTGGGTCACCTCTTTACCCCGTGTGACCCACTCGCTCGACCCCGGGCTCTCGCGTGCCTAGCGTCGAAGCGTGACGATAAACGGCCAAGAGCTACCCAGACGCGAGGGACACCTCGTTCTCGGGGCCACCGTGCGCACTCTCGGGGCGTGGCCGTCGGGCTGGCGTCTCGACGGGGCGCACCGCGACCCCCGCGAAGACCCGGCGGTGCTGCGGCGGCTCGCCGAGACCGCGGAGGCTGCGGGCCTCGACTTCCTGTTCTTCGGCGACTGGCTCGCGACCGCACCCGAGTTCGAGCACACCGACCCCTACCTGCTCGCCCGCGTCGAACCGTTCGCGGCCGTCTCCTACCTCGCGGCGGTGACGGAGCGCATCGGCCTCGTCGCGACCGTGAGCTCGGCGCACTCCGAGCCGTATACGACGGCCCGCTCGTCGGCGTCGATCGACCTGCTCAGCGGCGGACGCGTCGCCCTGTGCGTCGCGACCGGCGCCGAGGCGCGGTCGGCGAGCAACTTCGGCTGGGACACCGTGCACAGCGACGCCGACCGCTTCGCCGCGGCGGGCGAGTTCATCGAGATCCTGCGGGGACTCTGGGACAGCTGGGAAGACGACGCCTTCGTCTCGGATGCCGCGACCGGCCGTCTGATCGACGCCGCCAAGCTGCACCCGCTCAACTTCGTCGGCGCCTACCGGGCGTCGACCGGACCCCTGAACGTGGTGCGCCCGCCGCAGGGCCACCCGCCGATCGCGGTCGTCGGCGGCTCGCTGAGCGCCCGCCACCTGGCCGCGCGCGACGCCGACCTGCTGTTCGCGAGCCCGCGCACCTTCGACGAGGCGGTCGAGCAGTACGTCGTCGCCAAGCAGCAGGTGGCGCGCGAGGGCCGTCGGGCGCAGGAGTTTCGCATCGTCATGCCGATCCTGCCCGTCGTCGGGGCGACGCGCGAGGAGGCGTGGGCCGGCTACGACGAGCTCGTCGCCCTGGTGCCGCTGCCCGACGAGCAGCCGGCGGCCGACCCGCTGAGCCTGCCCGCGAACCGCAGCGTGCGCACCCTCGCGAGCGTGCTCGGAGTGCCGCTCGCGAACGTCGACCTCGACGACGCCGTGCCGGTGCGCATCGCCGCGCGGTTCAGCTCGCTCGGCACCCAGCTCGTCGAGGTCGTGCGGTCCCGCTCGGGCCGCACCGTCGGGGGACAGCGGCCGACCACCTACCGGCACCTGCTCGTCGCCCACGCCGTGACCGCGCCCGTGCTCGTCGGCTCGGCCGACGATATCGCCGACCACTTCGAGACCTGGTTTCGCGCCAGGGCCGTCGACGGCTTCACGATCCTCTCGGCGTTCTCGGCGGCGGCGGGCGGCACTGGCGATTCGTTCGACGCGTTCGCCACACTGGTAGTGCCCGAACTGCAGCGCCGCGGGCTGTTCCGCACCGACTACGCGGGAGTGACCCTGCGTGACCACCTCGGCCTCCCGGCCGTTCCCAACAACCGGCTCCGCGTACAACTCCAGCCCCTCTAGCCAGCACCCGCCCGCCTCAGTACGAAAAAGGACCACCATGACCCAGCCACTGAAAGTCGTCGCCGTCTCAGGCAGCCTGCACGCGCCATCCAAGACCACGGCGCTCGTGCGCGAGATACTCGCCTCGCTCGGGTCGACCGTGCCGATCGACGCGCACGTCATCGAGGTCAACGACATCGGGCCGGAGTTCGCGGGCGCGCTGCGGCGCGACCAGCTGCCCGACTCGGTCGAGCAGGAGCTGCTGCGCATCGAGGGCGCCGACCTGCTCATCGTCGCGAGCCCCGTCTACCGGGCGTCGTTCACCGGCCTGTTCAAGCACCTGTTCGACTTCGTGGGCCAGTACGCGCTCGTCGACACCCCGGTGCTGCTCGTCGCGACCGGTGGCAGCGACCGGCACGCGCTCATTCTCGAGCACCAGTTTCGCCCGCTGTTCGGTTTCTTCCAGGCGCTCACGCTGCCGATCGGCGTCTACGCGAACAACTCCGACTTCGACAACTACAAGGTCTCGTCGCTGCAGCTGCAGGAGCGCATCGACCTCGCGATCGCGCGCGCGCTGCCGCTCATCCGGCGCAGCGTCGTCGAGACCGCCGCCATCTCCCACCAGATCTAGCCCCTCCTCACACCGACAGGACCCCGAATGACCGAGATCGCCCCCACCACAGCCGCCGAAGCCCGCGACCGCGTCGAGCGCGGTGCGCTGCTGATCGACGTGCGCAGCGACGCCGGGCGGGCGGCGAGCGGCAGCATCGAGGGGGCGACCGTGGTCGCCAAGGCGGATGTCGCGGCGTTCGCCGAGACGATCGACAAAGACCGCGAGGTCGTGATCTTCTGTGGAACGACCGCGGGGTCGGGGCCCGTCGCCGACTACCTCGACGACCACGGCTTCAGCGCCGTCTCGCACGTCGACGGCGGGTTCGAGGCGCTGCGCGACGCGACTGATTCGTGAGCTCGGGCGAGACGACTCCGGTCGCTGAGCCGCTTCCGGTCGCTGAGCCTGTCGAAGCGCCCGGAGCCCGCGCAACCGAGCGGGTCGACGTCGTCGTCGTGGGCGGTGGCGCGATGGGGAGTGCCGCGGCCTGGCAGCTCGCCACCCGCGGACGCGGCGTGCTGCTGCTCGAACGCTTCGAGCCACTGCACAAGAACGGCGCCTCCCACGGGGCGACTCGCAACTTCAACCAGTCGTACGCCGACCCGACCTACGTGAGCATGCTCGCCGAGGCGCTGCCGTTGTGGCGCGAGCTCGAGGCGCAGGGCGGCCAGACGCTGCTCTCGTCGGTGGGCGTCGCGAACCACGGCGACAACCCCGCGTTCGACGCGGTGCACAACGCGCTCACCGCCGCCGGGATACCGAGCGAGTTCCTCCCGGTCGACGAGGCGCAGCGGAGGTGGCCCGGCATCCGGTTCGACTCGAGGGTGCTGTTCAACGCGCAGGCCGGGCAGCTGAACGCCGACCGTTCGGTCGCCGCGCTGCAGCGGGCCGCGGCGGAAGCCGGCGCCGACGTGCTGCACGGCGCGCGAGTCACCGCGTTGCGTGTGCTCGGCGACGACGAGGTGCGTGTCACGTTCACAACGGCCGGTTCCGAGCGCACGGTCGTCGCGCGTCGCGTCGTGGTCACGGCCGGCGCCTGGACGCAGAAGCTGCTCGCCGGCGTCGCGCCGCACCCGCGGCTCGTCGTCACGCAGGAGCAGCCGGCGCACTTCGCCGTTCGCGACCCGCGGCTCGAATGGCCGGGGTTCAACCACGCCCCGTCGGCGGGCGACCCGCGCTACGACTACTGGTACACCGGCGTCTACGGCATGTTCACGCCGGGCGAGGGAGTGAAGGCCGGATGGCACGGCGTCGGGCCGGTGCTCGACCCCGACGAGCGCACCTTCACCCCCGAGCCCGTGCAGCTGGCCGCCCTGCAGCGCTACGCGCGGGAGTGGCTGCCCGGTGTCGACGCCGACGCGTTCGTTCCGATCAGCTGCACCTATACAACGACGCCCGACTCGAACTTCGTCATCGACCGTGCGGGACCGGTCGTGGTCGGGGCAGGGTTCTCCGGGCACGGCTTCAAGTTCACGCCGACCGTGGGCCGCATCCTCGCCGACCTCGTCGACGGACGCCCCGCGCCCGCGCTCTTCTCGCTGACGACGCCGCGCTGACCGGTAGCGCCTCGCGAGGCCCGGCCTCACTCACACCGCGCCGGCCGCGCAGCGCGCCGGAGTCGGACTAGGCAGGAACCGCGGCGAGCTCGTCGTAGGTGGCGAACTTGGTGGCGATGTCGCTGCCGGTGAAGTTGCCGACCCAGCCGTCGTCGTCGTGGAAGAAGCGCACCGAGACGTACTCGGGGCGGGTTCCCATGTCGAACCAGTGCGTGGTGTTCTCGGGCACGGAGATCACGTCGCCGGCCTCGCAGAACACCGCGTAGACCTTGCCCTCGACGCGCAGGTAGAACACGCCGGAGCCACGGGCGAAGAAGCGGTCCTCGTCGTCGTCGTGCTGGTGCTCGCTCAAGAACTTCTGGCGCGCGGTCGCGGCGAGCTCGGCGTACGCCGGGTCGTCGGACGGCGCGATCGAGACGACGTCGACGAGGGTGTAGCCCTGCGCCTCGTTCACGCCGTCGATCTCGGCGCGGTAGGCCTCGAGCACTTCCTCCTGCGTGGGGGTCGCGGAGAGCTCCTTGAGCTCCCAGCGCGCGAAGCGCACGCCGAGCGGGGAGAGGGCGTCGCCGATGATGGCGGCGTCGCGGGTCTGCAGTACGGGTGTGGTCGCGTCGGTTTCGTCCCAGACGGTCAGTAGAGTCATGTCCCCATGCTATTTCCGCACCGCTCGCCGGCGCCTCCCGCGGTGCGCACGGGCGTAATACGGGGTCACAGAATTGGGCAGAACGACGCAGCTGTTGGTTGCATGAGCGAACACCGCACTCGACCTCACGGAGACCGTCTCATGGCTCGTTCACGCAGCATCACGTTCGTCGCCCTCGCCGCGACGGCGATCATCGCGCTCACCGGCTGCGCGCAGTCGGCCGGCGACACGGCCGAGGGGTCGACCAAGAGCACCACCGCGGCGACCGCGCCGCTGCCGTCGCCGTTCGACGGCGAGCCGGTGACCGTGGCGCTCGTGCGACAGAGCGGCGCCGGCGACTACTTCGAGGCGTGGGGTGCCGGCGCGAAGTCGCAGGCCGCAGCGGCGAACATCGACCTCACCATCACCGACGCCCGCAACGACAACGCGAAGCACGCCAGCGACCTCGAGCAGGCCATCGCCTCGGCGCCCGACGCCATCATCGTCGACCACGGCCAGACCGACACACTGCAGCCCCTCATCACCAAGGCCGTCGAGGCGGGCATCCCCGTCGTCGTCTACGACCTCGCCCTCACCGACGCGACCGGCGTGGTCACGACCTCGCAGTCCGATGAGTCGATGGCGAGCGGCGTGCTCGACCAGCTGATCGCCGACGTGGGCGACGGCGCCAAGGTCGGCTACGTCTCGGCCACCGGTTTCGCGGCGCTCGACCGCCGCGCCGTCGTCTGGGACTCCTTCGTGGCCGACCACGACCTCGACGTCGTCTTCTCCACCGGCAAGGTGAGCGAGTCGACCGCGAGCGACAACATCCCGCTCGTCGACGCCGCCCTCAAGCAGAACCCCGACGTCGAGGCGATCTTCGCGCCCTACGACGAGATCACCAAGGGCGCCGTGCAGGCGGTCATCCAGAACAACCTGCAGTCGAAGGTCAAGGTCTACGGGATCGACATCTCGAACGCCGACCTCGAGGTCATCAACGCCGCCGACAGCCCCTGGGTCGCGACGTCGGCCACCGACCCCGCCGCCGTCGGCGCCGCCGTCGTGCGCTCGCTCGCTCTGCACCTCGCCGGCCAGCTCGACCAGGACGACGTGCAGTTTCCCGCCATCGTGATCACGCAGGACTTCCTCGCAGAGAACAAGGTCGACAACGTCGACTCCCTGCGCGAGGCGGAGCCGAGCCTGACCCTCGACACGACCGTCGTCGCAGACTGGCTGCCCGCCGCCTCGTGACGACCGTTCCACTCGTTTCGCCGAACCCCGCCGGGGGAGACGCCCGCACCGCGGTCGCCTCCCTCGGCGTCGTGTCTCTGCGCGGCGTCTCGTTCTCCTACGGAACCAACGTCGTCCTCCGCGACGTGAACCTCGACTTCGCTCCCGCACGCATCACCGCGCTGCTCGGCGCGAACGGCGCGGGAAAGTCGACCCTCATCAAGGCCCTCTCCGGAGCGAACCCGCGCTACACCGGGTCGATCTCGATCGACGGCGCTGAGGCCGGCCTCTCGAGCCCCACCGTCGCCCGGCACCTCGGTATCTCCGCGGTGCACCAGAAGGTCGCCGACGGAATCGTCCCCGGGCTCACCGTCGCCGAGAACGTGCTGCTCGACGACCTCGCCGGCGGCCTCCGCGGGGTGCTCCGCAACCGCCGCCGCGATCTCGCGAACGCCCGTGCCGCCCTCGCCGTGCTCGGCCTGCACTGGTCGGACCGGGTGCTCGGCCAGGACGCGAGAGACCTCAGAATCTCGGATGCCCAGCTGGTGACGCTCGCGCGCGCCCTGCGCAGCACTCCCCGGCTGCTCATTCTCGACGAGCCGACGTCGGCGCTGACGTCGGCGGAAGCCGACCGTCTGTTCGAGGTGCTGCGGGCGCTGCGCGCCGACGGCCTCGCGATCGTCTACGTCTCACACCGCTTCGGCGAGATCGAGGCGCTGGCCGACAGCGTCGTGGTGCTGCGCGACGGCACCGTGCAGAGCCACAGCGACCGCCCGTTCGCGTGGAACGAGATTCTGCACGACATGCTCGGCCGTGCCACCGAGCTGTCGCAACAGCGCGCGACCGCCGACCGCGGAGAGACCGTCGTCGCCGAGATCGACGCGGTGCCGCTGCTTCCGGGCGGAGCTCCCGTCTCGCTCACGATCCGCGGCGGCGAGGTGCTCGGTGTCCTCGGGCTCATCGGCGCGGGCAAGACCGAGCTCGCCGAGATCCTCGGCGGACTCGCACGGCCCGCCGCGGGCACACTCACCCTGGGCGGCGAGCCCTACGCCCCGCGTCGCCCCGGCGACGCCATCCGCTCGGGTGTTGTGCTCGTTCCCGAAGACCGTCAGCGGCAGGCGATCCTGCCCGGCTGGTCGGTCGCCCACACCATCTCCGTGCCGTTCCTCGCCGAGGCGTCGCGCTGGGGCACCCTGCGAGCGGGCCGGGAGAGCGCGCGGGCGACCGCCGTCGTCGCCGACCTCGACGTGGTGACCGAGTCGATCGACACCCCGATCGACGACCTCTCCGGAGGCAACCAGCAGAAGGTAGTGGTGGGCCGCTGGCTCTCCGCATCTCCGCGCCTCGCCGTGCTCGACGAGCCGTTCCGGGGCGTCGACATCGCCGCCCGCCGCGGCATCGGAGACCGGCTCACCGACCTCGCCCGCTCGGGCGGGGCGGCCGTCGTGCTGTCGAGCGACGTCGACGAGATCCTCGAGGTCTCCGACCGCATCGTCGTTCTCGTCGCCGGCGTCGTCGCCCTCGACGGCTACGCCGACGAACTCGACCGGGCGCGCATCGTCGAGGCGTTCCTCGGCGAGACACAGCCCACACCAGCATCCGCACCGGCAGAAGGAATCACCACATGAGCCAGCTCCCCACCGGCCAGGGCTTCGCCCCGCCGCCCCGCGTGGAGGCCGCCCTCGACCGCGTGCGCGCGAGCGTCGGCGAACGGGTGTCCGCGGGCGTCGTGCGCTGGGGCTTCGTGGCCGTTACCGTGCTGCTCATCGGCTTCTTCGCCATCACCGAGCCCAACTTCCGCACCGTCGACAACGCGTTCGGCATGCTCAAGTTCATCGCGCCGACCGCCATCGCCGGTCTCGGCGTGATGATCGCGATGACTGTCGGCGGCATCGACCTGTCGGTCGGGGCATCCGCGGGCTTCGCCGTGTCGATCGCCGCGTGGACTATGGTCGTCGGCAACCAGGTCGGCGGCGTCGCCGTCGGGGTGGTGCTGCTCTGCGGCGCGCTCATCGGCGCCCTCAATGCTCTGCTGATCGTTGTCGCCCGCATCCCCGACCTGCTCGCCACCCTCACCACCATGTTCGTGATCGTGGGCCTCAAACTGCTCATCGTCGACGGCAAGTCGATCTCGTCGCGCATGACCCTCGCCGACGGCACGACGGCGCCCGGCAAGTTCACCGACGACTTCCTCTGGCTCGACCGCGGCAGCATCGGCCCGGTTCCGGTGCCCGTCGTGATCTTCGTGCTGCTCACCGCCCTGCTGTGGTTTCTGCTCGAGCGCACCCGCTGGGGCCGCGCGCTCTATGCGGTCGGCGCCAACTCCGAGGCCGCCCGGCTCGCCGGCATCCGCGTGCAGCTCTACCGCACCGCCGCCTACGTCGGCTGCGGGCTGCTCGCCTCGGTCGCCGGCCTGCTGTTGGCCGCCCGCATCGGCCAGGGCGACGTGAGCGCCGGCAACTCGCTGCTGCTCGACGCCGTCGCCGTGTCGCTCGTCGGCGTCTCGGTGCTCGGCATCGGCCGCCCGAACGCGTGGGGCACCGCCCTCGGCGCCGTGCTCATCGCCGTGATGGTCACCGGCTTCACCATGGTCGGGCTGCCGTACTACGCGCAGGACTTCGGCAAGGGCCTCGTGCTGCTGGTCGCCCTGCTGTTCAGCTTCACCTTCTCCCGCAAGCGCACCGTCGTGGTGGCCGGGAGCATGACCAACTAGCGCGTCTCGATGGTGAAACGCAGCATCCACTCGATGAGCTCGGCGTGCCAGCGGGCCTGCTGCAGGTCGGCGCCCCACGCGTACATGCCGTGGTTCGCGACCAGCACGACAGGAACCTCGGCCACGTCGGCGGTCGGCGGCAGGTAGCGGCTCTCGAAGGCGTCGCCGAGCTCGACCATGTCCTGGCTGTTCTGCACCACGGGGATGATCACGGTCTCGTCGTGGGCGCGGTGGCCGAGGCCCTTGAGCATCTCGAGGTCGCGCAGCACCACACCGTCGGGCCAGTGGTGCGCGGCGACGACGGCGGGCAGGGCGTGCACGTGCACGACCGCTCCCGCGCCGGTGACCCGGGCGATGCGGGCGTGCAGCCCCGCCTCGGCCGACGGCCGGTGGCCCGAGCCGCCGCGGCCCTCGACGCGTTCGCCGTCGCGGTCGACGATCACGAAGTCGGCGGGGGTCAGCTCGCCCTTGTCGAGGCCGGAGCCCGTGACGGCGAGCAGCAGCGGGTCGCGTTCGAGGGTGACGGAGAGGTTGCCGGAGGTTCCGCGCATCCAGCCGAGCCCGGCGAACCGGGCGGCCTCGGCGGCCAGCGCCGTGCCCGCGGCCAGGAGGGTGGAGTCGGTGATGCCGAGCGGCGAGAACTGGTTCACGCGGCGACCACCTCGACGTCGTCGAACGACGCCACGACGCGCACGTCGCCGAAGTCTGCCTCGAACCACGGTTCGCCCGGCCGGGAGAATGCGACGACCTGCCAGCCGGCGGCGACGGCCGCGGAGACCTCGTCTGGGTGGTCGGTGAAGAAGACGAGGGAGCCGGCGTCGCCGCCGAGGGACGACCGGATGGCGTCGTACGACGCGGCCTCCTTCTTCGACCCCGCACTGACGGTGTCGAAGTAGTCGACGATGAGCGGCGTGAGGTCGCCGTCGGGGGAGTGGCGGAACCACGGCACCTGGCTCGCGACCGAGCCGGACGAGAAGACGGCGAGCCGCACCCCGGCGGCGTGCCAGGCGCGCAGGCGCGGGATGACGTCGTCGAAGAAGTGCGAGCTGATCTCGCCGCGCGCGAAGCCCTCGGCCCAGATCTGCCCCTGGATGGTCTTGAGCGGGGTGGCCTTCACGTCGAGCGCCATCCACCGCACGAGCACGGCGACGATCTCGTCGGTCGAGGCGTCGGAGGGCAGCCCGGCGTCGGCGACGACCTGCTCGCGGGCTCCCGCGATCGCGGGGTCGGCGGCGTGGTCGTCGAGCCAGGCGCCGAGGCGCGGGCGGGCGTAGTCGTAGAGGTCGCCGAGAATGAACCCGGCGGCGCTCGTGGTGCCCTCGAGGTCGAGGACGAGCGTGCTCGCGGTGATGCTCAGGGTCACGGGGTTCCTTCGGTGGTGGGAGAGGCGTCTGCGCCGGTGACGACCCAGGTGCGTGCGCGGTCGAGCAGCGCGCGGTAGGCGGCGGGGATGTGCTCGGCGGGCAGGGTGCTGAAGTCGGCGGCGTGCGAGAAGCCGGCGGTGCGGCGGATCGACTCGACGCCGGCGAACAGCCAGGCGTCGCTGCGGATGCGGTCGAGCCAGGCCTCGAGGTCGAGGCCGTCGGGTGCTGCCGCCCGGTGCGACCAGCGCTCGGAGACGACTGCGGTGAACTCGGCCCAGCTCGCGTCGATCGCCGAGGTGCGGGCGGTCGCGAGCGCGGTCGCGCCGACCTGCTCTGCCGCGATCGCCGCGATGGAGAGGTTGGCCCAGAACAGGCCGAGGTCCATTCCCACGGGCCCGACGAAGCTGAACTCGGGGTCGAAGATCTTGATCGCCTGGGCGCCGTCGCGCTCGCCGATCATGAGGGAGCCCGAGTGCAGGTCGCCGTGGATGAGCGCCTCGGCACGGTTCGCGAAGACCTCGCGCACGTGTGCGACGGCCGAGAGCAGCTCGGCGTCGACGTAGAGGGCCCGCACCGCTTCATCCATCTCGGGAATCCAGTGATTGTGGTCGTTGAGGCGGTACGGCTCGTCGAGCACCGCGGTCTCGGTGAGGGCGCACAGTTCGGGGTTGGCCGCGGTCACGACGAGCTCGGCGTGCGCCGCGGGGTCGAGAGTGATGACGCTGGTCGCGAGGGTCAGCTCGGCACTGAACCGGCCGACGACCCGGCCGAGGGCGTCGAAGTCGATCGGCACGGGTTCACCGCCTGCGACGACGTCGGCGACCTGGCGCACGAGCACGTCGCGCAGCACATCGAGGTCGGAGAGGTCTTCCATCACGAGAACGTAGCGGTCGAGGTCGACGGGCTCCACGGTGGGCACGCTCGCCGGCACGAGCGCCGAGAGCATCTCGTAGGCGCGTGCCTCGGAGGCGATGCGCACGGGGTCGATCGGCCAGTCGGGGCCGACGGCCTGCACCCACGGCGGCGCCTGCTTCACGGCGACGCTGCCGAGCGGGCCGCGCGCGATGAACACGCGGTTCATGTTGCCCGCCGTCACCTCGACGACGTCGACTTCGTCGGCGGTGGTCGCCAGCCGGGGCAGCAGGCCGGCTCCGTCGAGGTAGCGCACGACGTCGTCACGGTCGACGAGGAGCTCGTAGTCGGTTGTCTCGGTATTCGTTGTCTCGGTCACCGGGCGTCGATTCTGGTTGTGAAGTACTCCGCGAGGGAGCCGGGGGCGAAGGGACCGCGGTCGGTGACGACGGCCGTGACAAAACGGGGCGGGGTGACGTCGAACGCGGGGTACCAGGCGTCGGTGACGAGGGCGGATGCTGTGCGTGCGCCGAGCGTGGACAGCACCTCCGCGGGGTCGCGGTCTTCGATGACGATGTCGGCGCCGGTCGGGAGGGCGGCGTCGGGCGACTGCACGAGCGCGTAGAACGGCACGTCGAACGCGCTCGCCGCGACGGCGAGGCCGAGCGTGCCGACCTTGTTGGCGACGCTGCCGTCGAGGCTCACCCGGTCGGCGGCGGTGACGAGGGCGTCGACGGGGCCGATGCGCGACCCGGGGGCGAGGGCCGCGGCGGCCATGCCGTCGGTGATGAGGGTGACGCGCTGGCCCATCTCGCGCAGGGTGTGCGCGGTGAGGCGCGCGCCCTGCAGGTAGGGGCGGGTCTCGGTCGCCACCCACTCGAACGACTTGCCTACGGCATCCGCGGCACGCACCAGCTCGATCAGGTAGGTGTCCATCCAGCAGTGGGTGAGAATGCGGGCGCCGTCGTCGAGCAGGGCGACCGTGTGCTGGCCGAGCGCGTGGCTGCGCGCGCGGTACCGCAGGGCGAAGGCGCGGGCGGCGTCGATCGCGGCCTCGACGAGTTCGGGCGTCGAGGTGGCGCCGGCGATCGCCGCGGAGACGGCCTCGGCGGCCTCGCGCGGGTGGTTGTTGGTGGGGCGCGCGTTGGCGAGAGCGTGGGCGGCCGCGGCGAGGAAGGCGCGGGCGTCGGCGAGCGGGAGGCCGCGGGCCTGAAGGGCGGCGAGCTCCATGCCCGCGCAGGCGGCGAAGGTGGGGCCGGAGCTCTGGGTGACCATGCCGGTGATCGCGGCGGCGACCTCCTGCGCGGTCGCGGCGCGCACCCACTCGATGCTCGAGGGGAAGACGCGGCGGTCGAGGATCACGACGGCGCCGTCGACGACGCGCACGGAGTCGTCGAGCGCCGGTGACGCGATGCCGCGATCGATCACTCGTTCCTCCGATGTGCGCTGCGCCCCGGTGGCGCCAACTCCACGAGAATACCCGGGTTGGATTGCGGGTCATCGTCGTCACGGCGGCGCATCGCCCGCAGCCGCGGAGTCTCGCGGCGGGTGCCGTCGCGGATTGTTAACCCGTGTGACGGCGGGGGCGCGCGGTCGCGATCTCGATACGGCCGCGGGCGGCCTACTCGATTGGCGAGGCGCCCCGCCGCCCTCGCGCTACTCGCTCTTCGGCAGGCCGGGAGGGTTGATCTCAGACGTCTCGAGCGACTCGGAGGTCAGGCCCCAGCGCTCGAGGACCTCGGCGTACTCGCCGCCCTCGATCGCCGAGTCGAGCACGATGCCGACCGACTCGATCAGCCCGTTGCCCTTGGCCGTCGCCGCGGCGATGTCGGCCGTGAGGGGCCAGCCGCCGTTGACCGTTCCGACGAGCTTCGTCTCACCGTCGACCGCCGCGGCGTAGGCCGAGGTCGCGTTCGGTCCGAAGTTGGCGTCGGCGCGGCCCGACTTGAGGGCGAGAGCCCCGCTCGCGGTGTCGTCGAAGTAGAGGTACTCCACGGGGTCGAGCCCGGCGGCGATGTTCTCCTCGTCCCACGCCTGCAGGATCTTCTCCTGGTTGGTGCCGGATCCGACGATGACCTTCAGCCCAGCGACATCCGCGGCCTTCTCGATCGTGTCGATCGACGAGTCGGCCTTCACGTAGAAGCCGAGGAGGTCTTGGCGGTAGCTCGCGAAGTCGTAGAGCTCCTTGCGCTCGTCGGTGACGGTCACGTTGGAGAGGATGAGGTCGTACTTTCCCGACTGGATGCCGAGCGGCCAGTCCGCCCACGCGGCCGCCTGGATGTTCAGCTCGAGGTCGAGACCGTCGGCGATCAGCTGGGCGAGGTCGACCTCGTTGCCGATCAGGGTGGTGTCGTCGTCGGCGTACAGTCCTAGCGGCGCCGCGTACGGCGAGGTGACGACGGTGAGCTTGCCCGCCTCGACCGGCGAGAAACCGCCGGCCTCGAGCGCGGCGACGGCCTCGGGGATCGCGTCGAGGCGCACACGGTCCTGGTCGGCGGTGAGGTTGAACTCGGTGCCGGTCGCCGCAGACTTCTCGGTGCCGCTCGCCTCGGCGTCGCCGCCGGTGTTGAGCGCGATCGCGGTGACGCCGCCGCCGATGAGGGCGAGGGCCGCCACTCCGGCGATGACCGCCACTGTCTTCTTTCTGAGTGCCATGGGTGCTGTCCTTTGCTGTGTGGTTGGGAGGGATCAGAGAACGGTTGCGAGAAACTCGCGGGTTCGCGGATGCTGCGGATTGCCGAGCACCTCGCCGGGGCTGCCCTGTTCGAGCACCACCCCGTGGTCGATGAAGATCACGCGGTCGGAGACCTCGCGGGCGAACCCGATCTCGTGCGTCACGATCACGAGGGTGGTGCCGAGGCCCGCGAGTTCGCGGATCACATCGAGCACCTCGCCGACGAGCTCCGGGTCGAGCGCGGAGGTCGGCTCGTCGAACAGCAGCACCTTGGGCTGCAGGGCGAGGGCCCGCGCGATCGCCACCCGCTGCTGCTGGCCGCCGGAGAGCTGGCGGGGGTAGGCGTGTGCCTTGTCGGCGAGACCCACCTTCTCGAGCAGTCCGAACGCCAGCTCGCGTGCATCCGCCTTGTTCAGTCGTTTCAGGGCGATGGGTGCCTCGACGATGTTCTCGAGCGCGGTGAGGTGCGGAAACAGGTTGAAGCTCTGGAAGACCATGCCGACCTGGGTGCGGCGGCGCAGCACCTTGTGCTCCTTGAGCTCGTAGAGCTTGCCGCCCCGGTGCTCGTAGCCGATGAGCTCGCCGTCGATCGCGACCCAGCCGGAGTCGACGGTCTCGAGATGGTTGATCGTGCGCAGCAGCGTCGACTTGCCCGAGCCGCTGGGCCCGAGAATCGTCACGACCTCGCCCGGCTCGAGGGTGAGCGAGACGCTGCTCAGCACCTCGACGCCGTTGTAGCTCTTCGAGACGTCGCGGATCTCGACGTGCCCCTGCCGGGCCGTCGTGCGTGCGGTTAGTGTGGCGGTCATGCCGAGGCCTCGGCCTTCGTCTTCGTCGGTTCGTCGTCGAGGCGGTTCCACTGCACGGCGACCCACGCCGTGGCGCGCTGGATCGGGGTGGGCGGCAGAACACGGGCGGAGCCGCGCGAGTAGTGGCGCTCCACATAGAACTGGGCGATGCTCAGCACGGTCGTGAGGATCATGTACCAGAGCACGGCGACGAGCAGCAGCGGGATCACCTGCTGGTTGCGGTTGTAGATGACCTGCGACACGTAGAACAGCTCCGAGAGCGCGATCACCGAGATGATCGAGGTGCCCTTGAGGAGCCCGATGATCTCGTTGAAGGCGTTCGGGATGATCGACCGCGCCGCCTGCGGCAGGATGATGCGCGTGATGCGCCGGTGCTGGGGAATGCCGAGAGCGGCGGCCGCCTCGAGCTGGCCGGCATCGACGGAGAGGATGCCGCCGCGGATGATCTCGGCGGAGTAGGCGGCCTGGTGGAGCGAGAGGCCGAGCACCGCCGCCGCGAACGCGCTCACCAGGGTGACGGTCTGCGTCTCGACGAAGTAGTCGGTGGTGAACGGAACGCCGAGGCCGATGGTCGGATACAGGTAGCCGAGATTGAACCAGACGAGGATCTGCACGAGCAGCGGCACCGAGCGGAAGAACCAGATGAAGCTCCACGCGAACGAGTTCAGCAGCGGCGACTTCGACAGCCGCATCAGGGCGAGGAGGCTGCCGACGATGAAGCCGATGGCGCCCGCGACGACGGTGAGGGCGAGGGTCATGCCGAGGCCGCGCAGAATCGCGTCGGAGAAGAAGTACCTCGCGACGGTCGGCCAGCCGTAGCCCGCGTTAGTGAAGAGCGTCCAGACGAGCTGGGCGACGACGAAGACCACGACGGCGCCGAGGATCCAGCGGGTCCAGTGCTTCGTGCGCACGACGGGCAGCGTGCCGAAGTCGACGGCCCCCGGTCGCTGAGCGTGTCGAAGCGCCCCGTCGACGGGCTCAGTGGCCGGCCTGGTGTGCACCTGCGTCATGACAGCTCCTTCTCGAAATGGTGGATGACGATCTGCTCGGCGCTGAGCGACCGGTCGAACAGCGGCGTGTAGCCGGTCGCGAGGTACAGCCGCACGGCCTCGGGCTGCCGCGGCCCGGTGCTGAGGACGACGCGCGTGAACCCCCGGCGTCTCGCCTCGGCCTCCAGTTCGGCGAGCACAAGCCTCGCGAGACCGCGCCCGCGGTGGTCGGCGTGTGTCCACATGCGCTTGAACTCGACGGTCGCGGCGTCGATCGTCATAAACGCCCCCGCCGAGATCGCCGAGCCGTCGACCTCGATCAGCAGGAACGTCCCGCCCGGTGCGCTGAACGCCTCGGTCGGGTAGCGCGCGATCTCGACCGACGCCGGTTCGCCGAACAGGTTGCCGTAACGCGCGTCGTACTCCCGTTCGAGGTCGCGCAGCACGACCTGCGCCTGCGGGTCGAGCGGGGTCGTGTGGCGGAACACCGCCGGTCCCTGAGCCTGTCGAAGGGCGACGGGCTCAGCCGCCTCGACAGGTTCAGCGACCGACTGCTCACGCGGCGTCATGGTGTGCCCGCCGCTTCAGCTCGTCGGATGCCTCGGCCGACGCCTTCGCCTGTGCGGCGTCGCGCCGGGCGACCTCCTCGCGCACGATCGGGATCACGTAGCGGCCGAAGTCGATGGTGTCGTTGACGAAGTCGTAGCCGCGGGCGGAGAGGATGTCGACGCCCAGGTCGACGTAGTCGAGCAGCGCGGCGGCCACCGTCTCCGGCGTGCCGACGAGGGCGTTCGAGTTGCCGCGGCCGCCGCTCACCGCTGCGGGTCTGGTCCACAGTGCACGGTCGTAGCGGTCGCCCTGCTCGGCGATCGACAGCAGGCGCTGCGATCCGGCGTTCTCGGGGTTCTTCAGGTCGCCGACGAACGAGCTCGGCGCGACGCCCGCGGTTCGCCGCTCGATCTTGCCGAGGATGTCGTGGGCCTTCTCCCACGCGAGCTCCTCCGATGCGCCGAGGATAGGGCGGAACGCGACCTGGATCCTCGGGCGGTGCTCGCGGCCCGCGGCCGTGGCCGCATCCGTTATCGTCTGGATCTGCTCGGCGGTGTTCGCGAGCGGTTCGCCCCACACCGCGTAGATGTCGGCCTCTGCGCCGCCGATCGCGTAGGCGGCGGGGGAGGACCCGCCGAAGCTGACCTCGGGGCGGTTCGCGTAGGGCCAGATGTCGGAGACGAAGTTCTCGAACCGGTAGTGCTCCCCGTCGAAGCTGAAGGGCTCACGGCTCGTCCACGCCTGCTTGACGATGCGGATGTACTCGCCGGTGCGGGCGTAGCGCTCGTCTTTGGTGAGGAAGTCGCCCTCGGCGGCCTGGTCGGCGGTCGACCCTCCGGTGATGAAGTGCACGTTGAGACGGCCGTCGCTGATCTGGTCGAGCGTGGCGAACACCTTCGCCGCGTAGGTCGGGTAGGAGACGTTGGGGCGGTGCGCGAGCAGGATCTTGAGGTGGTCGAGCTTGCCCGCGATGAAGGCGGCCGCGGTCGACGGGTCGGGGGCGCCCGAGTGGTAGGCGAACAGGATGCGGTCCCAGCCGTTGTCCTCGTGGGCACGGGCGAATCGCAGCGTGTAGTCCTTGTCGAAACTGGCGCCCGAACGCGCCTGGGTCTCGCCGCCGTCGTTCAGGCCGGCGATGCCGAGAAATTCGATGCCCATGTCTGAGTCCGCCTTCGTGGGTGGGAGCGACGCCGGGTGCGCCGCGATTTCCTGACGGTAGGCGGCCCGTTCTCGCGGCGACAACAATGGCCGTTCACACTTCGTCACACCGTCACGCGGCGTCATCTTCGGGGCCGTCTGTGGTGTTCACGGGGAATGTTGTGGCATGTCAATCCAGCTCGCCGTCATCGGCGCCGGACCCCGCGGGGTCGGCTTTCTCGAGCGTCTCGCGGCGAACCTGCCGGAGATCGCGCAGGGTCTGCCGCTCGTGGTGCACCTGATCGACCCGCATCCGCCGGGCGCCGGGCGCATCTGGCGCAGTGCCCAGTCGCCGCTGCTGAAGCTGAACTCGATGGCCCGCGACGTGACCATGTTCACCGACGTGTCGTCCACCGTCGACGGCCCGGTGTGGGAGGGCCCGTCGCTCATCGAGTGGGCGGTCCAGGTGCGGTCGGGGCAGATCGAGCTGACCGTCGACGACCCGCTCGTCGCGCACGAGCTCGCACACCTCGCCGGCGACTCGTTTCCGACCAGGAGGCTGCAGAGCGAATATCTGGCCTGGTTCTACCGCCGGGCCGTCGCGGCCCTCCCGGCGACGGTCGTCGAGTACGCCGCGACGGTGTCGAAGGTGACGGATGCCCCGGGCGGCAGTCAGCTCGTGACGCTCGACACCGGCGCCGAGCTCGCCGTCGACATCGTTCTCTACGCCCTCGGGCACTCGGGCTCCACGCCAGAGCCGCACCACGAGGAGCTGCTGCGGTTCGCCGGCCGTCACGGCCTGCACTACGTCGCCCCCGACTTCACCGCCGACGCCGACTTCTCCGCCATCGAGCCGGGCGAGCCCGTGATCGTGCGCGGCATGGGTCTCGCCGCCGTCGACCTCACCGTGCTGCTCACCGAGGGGCGCGGCGGGCGCTTTGTGCCGTCGACGTCGCTGCCCGGCCAGCTCGACTACCTGCCGAGCGGCGAGGAGCCCACGCTGTTGCTCGGCTCGCGCCGCGGGGTTCCGTACCATTCGAAGATCAGCTCGGCGCTCGCGGCCCCGCGGGCCCAGCCGAGGTTCTTCACGGCGCAGATCGCCGCCGGCCTCGAGGCGTCGAGCGAGTCGCTGTCGTTCACGCGCGACGTGTGGCCGCTCATCGCGTCGGAGCTGCAGTGGGGCTACTACCACGAGCTGTTCGTGGGGCACCCCGACCGGGTGCGGGTGCCGTGGGAGAGCTTCGTGCCCTTTCTCGAGCGCTACCGCTGGAACAGCGCACGGCTGCGCGCCGCGATCGACGCCGCCGTGCCCAACCCGGTCGACCGACTCGACCTCGACGTGCTCGACCGGCCGCTCGCCGGGGTGCACGCCGAGACGCGCGAGGAGCTGCAGGAGACCCTGCGCTACTACATCGGCCTCGACCTGCACGCGCGCAGCGCGCCGGAGCACAGCGCGACCCTCGCCCTGTTCACCTCGCTGCTCTACGCCCTGTTCGACCTCTCTACCATCATCGACTCCCCGAAATGGACGGCCCGCTCCCGCGCCCACGACCTCGCGGTGTGGTGGCCCAACTACTTCAGCTTCATCGCGAGCGGTCCGCCCGCGCACCGCCTCGACGAGCTGCTCGCTCTCTCCCGCGCCGGCGTCGTCGAGTTTCTCGGCGCAGACATCGACGTGCGCGCCGAGGTCTCCGGCGACGGCGTCGGCCGCTTCGCCGCCAGCTCGCCGAGCGCGCCGGGCGAGGTGACGGCGCGGGTTCTCGTCGACGCGCGCCTGCCCGACGCTCACGTGCGCAGGAGCGACAACGCCGCGCTGCGCTCGCTCGTCGAGACCGGGGCCGGATGCGAGGAGCTGGTCTCTGACGCCGACTTCACCGGATCGACGGGGCGGCTCCTGGTGCGCCCCGCGGACTCGCGCGTCGTGAGCGCCGACGGGGAGCCGCACCCCGGCGCCTTCGCGATCGGGCCGTACACGAACGCCCCCTTCGCCGGCGCCTTCGCCCGCCCCGGAACGAACGCGGTCGCCTTCCGCGAGAACGACCGCGTCGCGCGGGCGGTGCTCACGCTCGCCGTGGAGCGCGCCGCCGGACCCGGCGCCGGGCGTGCCGACCATCGCGACGCCGCGCGTGCCGCTGGGACAGACACCGAGGCCACCGACGACGTGCCCGAGCAGCTATTCGCGGCCGCCGATCGCGGCTGAGCTGGGTCTGATCGCACGCCGCCTTCTCGAAAAACCTCGGTTCACTTCGGGGTGACATCACCCCGAAGTGAAGCAGCGATTTCGACGACCCGATCTGAATGTTCGGGCCTCCTCCCCAGTCGCCCGAACGCTCGCACACCTCACGGATGCGCGGTAGTGCACCGCGTCAGACGCGGGGCCGGGTAGACCGGAGTGATGAACCCGTTCCAGATCATGTCCGAGCCGATTCGACGGCGCATCGTCGAGATTCTCGCGTCGGGCGAGCACACCTCGGGCAACATCGCCGACGTGATCATGAGCGAGTACGGTGTCGGCCGGTCTGCCGTGCAGAAGCATCTCGCCATACTGCCCCGCAACGGCTGGGTCGACTACCGCCAGGAGGAGAGCGCGCACTTCTCCTACCTCGAAGACCGCGTGTGGCGTCGGCTCGACGCCGAGGTGAAGCACCTCAAGCGGCTGTGGAAGCGCCGTATCGGAACCCTGTCGGGCAACGACAGCTACATGCAGTTCAGGGAGGTGAGAGACGTGCGGCCGCACGCTCGCGCGGTCGAAGGCACGGTGAAAGGATTGCGCGGGCGAGGGCGCCGCAACGACCCGTGGGTGCCTCGGCCGCACCGGAGACGCGAGCCCGACCCGCGTTAGGCGCGCATTGGGTTCGCTCTGGACCCGCTCTGGACCCGCTCTGGACCCGCTCTGGACCCGCGTCAGGCCCGCACGACGGTCTCGCGACTCCAGAGCTCGGGCATCCGGAAGTCGATCTTCTCGCCGTGGGCGCGGGCGGTCCAGCCGGCGAAGGTCAGCGACAGGTCGTCGGTCGACTTCGGCATCGGCTTGAGCGGCTGGGAGAGCGGCCGCCAGAAGCGGTCGAAGTGCACCGGGAAGACGGTCTGGGCGCCCGTCGCGACGACGGTCTCGGTCCAGTAGTGGTCGCGCCAGGCGTTGTCGCGTCTGCCGGCCCCTGCCGCCCCGAGGTAGAACACGTCGGCCGGGTAGGCGTCGAGGGCGCCCGGGATGAAGTTCGCCGAGGCGTGCACGAGCACCCGGCCCTCGGGGTGGTCGAAGTGGAACGAGTAGCAGTCGCCCGTGCGAAACTGCGACGCCTTCGCCGGAAGGGTGAGCGGCTCGTCGATCGTGCCCGGGTAGCGGTCGCCCGCCCCGTGGACCGCGTGCACCGGGGTGAGCGTGAAGTCGCCCAGCACGATCGCCTCTCCGGCCTCCAACGGCACGAAGGTCTCGATGCCGAGGCCGTAGCCGGATGCGATCATGCGCGTCGACGGGGAGCCGGCCAGCCGTGCGCCGGTCACGTCGGCGACGACGGGGGAGTCGAGCGCGTGGTCGATGTGCGAGTGCGACACCACCACGAGGTCGAGGCGGTCGATGCCGGCGCGCTGCAGCGCCCACTCGATGAGGCGGCCGTCGGGGCGGGCGTTGGTGAGCAGCCGGCGCAGCGGCGGACGGGTGAAATAGCCGTCTACGAGCACCGACGTGGTGCCGTCGCTCACCAGAACGGTCGACGTGCCCAGAAACATCGTCGTGACAGGAGACATGGCCCGAGCGTACCCCCGGCGACGCGGCAAACCCACCCGGCCCCCCACCCGCACTGCATACACAGGGGCGCATCCTTGGTCTCTTCGCCGCGAACGGGATAGTCTGTGTATACACAAGCCGACGGAGGGACGTGGATGCGCGCGAGCGACCGGGCCTACTCCGCTCTGCGCGAGCAGATCCTCGACGGCGAGCTCGCGCCCGGCACCCTGCTCGCCGAGGTGGAGCAGTCCACCCGGCTCGGGGTGTCGCGCACCCCGCTGCGCGAGGCCCTCTCCCGGCTCGCCGCCGACGGTCTCGTGTCGTCGCACTCGGGCCGGGGAGTGGTCGTCACCGACGTTCCGCCCACACGCATCTCTGAGCTCTTCGAGGTGCGCAGCGCCCTCGAGGAACAGGCCGCGCGGCTCGCCGCCCGTCGCCGCGACCCCGCCGTGTTCGAGGGGCTGCAGCGCGAGCTGCGGCAGGCGCACGAGCTGCTCGAGAACGGCGACCCCGTGCGCCACGAGTACTACGAGCTCGTCGCGCGGCTCGACGCGGCCATCGACGACGCGGTGCAGAACCCGCTCCTGGTCTCCACCCTCGCCGGGGTGCGGACGCACGTCGCCCGCATCCGTCGCCTCTCCCACGACGACCCGGAGCGCCTCCGCGAGGCCGCCCGCGAGCACCTCATGATCGTCGACGCGATCGTCGACGGCTCCGAGTCGCTCGCCGCCCACGCCACCCAGCTGCACCTCCACCGCAGCCTCAAGAACATCCTCGGTTCGATCGAAAGGAACCCGTAATGAAAATCCACCCCGTGCGCGTCTACGCGAGCGACGAGAACCTGCCGCGCGAAGAGCAGCTCGCCTGGAAGATCGCCCTCGTCGCCGCCGACCCCGTCGACGTCACCCCCGACGTCGTCGACATGGTGATCAACCGCATCATCGACAACGCCGCCGTCGCCACCGCGAGCCTCACCCGCGCCCCCGCGGTCGCCGCACGCGCCCAGGCGCAGGACCGCGCTTCGACAGGCTCAGCGACCGAAGGGGGCTCAGTGACCGGCAGCACCGTCTTCGGCATCGAGGGCCGGTTCCAGCCCGAGTGGGCCGCGTGGGCGAACGGCGTCGCCGTGCGCGAGCTCGACTACCACGACACCTTCCTCGCCGCCGAGTATTCGCACCCGGGCGACAACATCCCCCCGATCCTCGCCGTCGCCCAGCACGCCGGCTCCACCGGCGCCGACCTGGTGCGTGCGATCGCCACGGGCTACGAGATCCAGATCGACCTCGTGAAGGCGATCAGCCTGCACGCCCACAAGATCGACCACGTCGCCCATCTCGGTCCGAGCGCCGCCGCCGGCATCGGCACCCTGCTCGGACTGGCGCCCGAGACGATCTTCCAGGCCGTCGGCCAGGCGCTGCACACCACGACGGCCACGCGGCAGTCGCGCAAGGGCGAGATCTCCACTTGGAAGGCGCACGCCCCCGCCTTCGCCGGCAAGATGGCCGTCGAAGCCGTCGACCGGGCGATGCGCGGCCAGACCAGCCCCACCCCGATCTACGAGGGCGAAGACGGTGTCATCGCCTGGCTGCTCGACGGCAAGGACGCCCGCTACGAGGTTGCGCTGCCCGAGGCCGGGGAGGCCAAGCGCGCCATCCTCGACAGCTACACGAAAGAGCACTCCGCGGAGTACCAGGCGCAGGCGTGGATCGACCTCGCGCGGGCGCTCGGAACGAAGCATCCGGCCCTTCGACAGGCTCAGGGACCGGACTCGATCAAGAAGATCGTGCTGCACACCAGCCACCACACCCACTACGTGATCGGGTCGGGCGCGAACGACCCGCAGAAGTACGACCCGACCGCGAGCCGCGAGACGCTCGACCACTCGATCCCCTACATCTTCACCGTCGCGCTGCAGGACGGCGAGTGGCACCACGAGCGCTCCTACGCTCCCGAGCGCGCAGCCCGGCCCGACACCGTCGAACTGTGGAACAAGGTCACGACCGAGGAAGACGCCGAGTGGACCCGCCGGTACCACTCGATCGACCCGGCCGAGAAGGCGTTCGGCGGACGTGTCGAGATCGAGCTGACGGATGGCACGGTGATCGTCGACGAGATCGCCGTCGCCGACGCGCACCCGCTCGGCGCTCGTCCGTTCGCTCGCGAGCAGTATGTCGCGAAGTTCCGCGCCCTCGCCGACGGCGTGCTCGAGCCCGCCGAGATCGAGCGATTCCTCGACCTCGTGCAGCGCCTGCCCGAACTCTCCGCCGAGGAGCTCGGCGGCCTCACCGTCACCGCGACCGCCCTGCCCGCAGGCCCGAAGGGACTCTTCTGATGCTGTACTCCCACGTCACCCCCGCCGACAAGCGCGCCGCGCTCAGAACCGCGCTCGCGAGCGGGGAGCTGCTGCGCTTCCCCGGGGCGTTCAACCCGCTGAGCGCCCGGCTCATCCAAGACAAGGGTCTCGAGGGCGTCTACATCTCGGGCGCCGTCATCAGCGCCGACCTCGGGCTGCCCGACATCGGCCTCACCACGCTCACCGAGGTCGCCGGACGCGCCGCGCAGATCGCCCGGATGACCGACCTGCCGTCGCTCGTCGACGCCGACACCGGCTTCGGCGAGCCGATGAACGTCGCCCGCACGGTGCAGCAGCTCGAAGACGCCGGGGTCGCCGGCCTGCACATCGAAGACCAGGTCAACCCGAAACGCTGCGGCCACCTCGACGGCAAGGCCGTCGTCGACGAGGACACCGCGATCAAGCGCATCCGCGCGGCCGTGGCGGCCAGACGCGACCCGAACCTGCTCATCATGGCGCGCACCGACATCCGCGCCCTCGACGGACTGCACTCGGCCATCGACCGCGCCAAGGCGCTCGTCGACGCCGGCGCCGACGCGATCTTCCCCGAGGCGATGGTCGACCTCGCCGAGTTCGAGGCCGTGCGGGCGGCCGTCGACGTGCCGATCCTCGCCAACATGACCGAGTTCGGCAAGAGCGAGCTGTTCACCAACCGGCAGCTCGCCGACGTGGGCATCAACATCGTCATCTACCCGGTGTCGCTGCTGAGGCTCGCAATGGGCGCCGCCGAACGCGGGCTCGACACCATCGTCGCCGAGGGTTCGCTCGCGAGCCGTGTGCCCGAGATGCAGACGCGCGCCCGGCTCTACGAACTGCTCGACTACGAGAGCTACGGCAGCTTCGACACCTCGGTGTTCAACTTCACCCTGGGCACCAACCACGGCTGATCGGCTCGCCACACGTCACGCGCGTGGCCTAGCTTTAGAAATGCACACGAATCGCGAAGGAGCGTTATGAGCGAGACCGAGATCTACAAGGGCCTGGCCGGTGTGGTCGTCGACACGACCAGCATCTCCAAGGTCAATCCCGAGACCAACTCTCTGCTCTACCGCGGATACCCCGTGCAAGAGCTCGCCGAGAAGTGCACCTTCGAAGAGGTCGCCTACCTGCTCTGGCACGGCGAACTCCCCGACTCGAAGCAGCTCGCCGAGTTCGAGACCCTCGAACGCTCGCTGCGCGCCCTCGACCCCGTCGTCAAGCGTGTCATCGACGAGATCCCGACGACGGCCCACCCCATGGACGTCGTGCGCACCGCCGTGAGCGTCATCGGCGCCCGGGACCCGGATGCCTCGGTGGCGACCCCCGAGGACAACCTGCGCAAGTCGGTAGCGCTGTTCGCCCAGCTGCCGGCCGTGGTCGCCTACGACCAGCGCCGTCGCCGCGGCGACCACCTCGTCGAGCCGCGCGACGACCTCGGCTACTCCGCCAACTTCTTGCACATGGCATTCGGCGACGTTCCCGACCTCGTCGTTGTGAACGCGTTCGACGTGTCGATGATCCTCTACGCCGAGCACTCCTTCAACGCCTCGACGTTTACGGCCCGGGTCATCACCTCGACCCTCTCCGACCTCTACTCGGCGGTGACCGGCGCTGTCGGCGCCCTCAAGGGCGCGCTCCACGGCGGCGCCAACGAGGCCGTTATGCACGTGTTCGACGAGATCGGCTCGGCCGACAAGGCCGGCGCCTGGCTCGAGACCGCGCTCGCAGAGAAGCGCAAGATCATGGGCTTCGGCCACCGGGTCTACAAGAACGGCGACTCGCGTGTGCCCACCATGAAGGCCGCGCTCGACACCCTCGTCGCCGAGTACGACCGTCCCGACCTCGGTGACCTCTACGACACCCTCGAGGAGGCGATGGGATCGGCGAAGAACATCAAACCCAACCTCGACTACCCGAGCGGTCCCGCCTACCACCTCATGGGGTTCGACACCCTCACCTTCACGCCGCTCTTCGTGGCGGCCCGCATCACCGGCTGGACCGCGCACATCATGGAGCAGCTGTCGGCGAACAGCCTCATCCGCCCGCTCAGCCTCTACGTCGGGCCCGAAGAACGCCACATCGACGGGGGTGTGCTGTGAGCGTGCCCGAGATCGTCCTCAACTCCGGCCAGACGATCCCGCAGCTCGGATTCGGCGTCTTCAAGGTCGATCCCGCCCAGACCGAGCGCATCGTGACCGACGCGCTCGAGGTCGGCTACCGGCACATCGACACGGCCAAGGCCTACGACAACGAGGCGGGCGTCGGCGCGGCGATCGCGGCATCCGCGATTCCGAGGGAGGAGCTCTTCGTCACGACGAAGCTGTTCAACTCCGACCAGGGCGGCCAGTCGGCGCTCGACGCCTTCGACCTGAGCCTGTCCAAGCTCGGCCTCGACTACGTCGACCTCTACCTGATCCACTGGCCGTGCCCCTCCCGCGGGCTGTTCGTGGAGTCGTGGCGCTCGTTCGAGCAGATCTTCGAGACCGGCCGCGCCCGGTCGATCGGCGTCTCCAACTTCCTGCCGCACCACCTGCAGACGCTGCTGGACGAGACGGACGTTGTTCCCGCCGTGAACCAGATCGAGCTGCACCCCTACTTCCAACAGCGTGAGGCCTCGGAATTCGGGCGGTCGCACGGCATCGTCACCGAGGCGTGGAGCCCGCTCGGGCAGGGCACCCTCGTCGACGAGGCCGGAGTGCAGGCGATCGCCGACGCCTACGGCAAGTCGCTCGCCCAGGTGATTCTGCGGTGGCACATCCAGAACGGCAACGCGGTGATCCCCAAGTCGAACCGGCGCGAACGCATGGTCGAGAACCTCGACGTGTTCGACTTCGAGCTCACCCAGGCCGAGGTCGGCATCATCGACATGCTCGACCGCGGCGGACGACTCGGCAGCGACCCCGACGTCGTCGGCTGACCGATCGCCACGCCGTGACGCCGGCGACGTAACGCGGCGGAACATTCCGACCGCGATTTCGCATCCTTGACAGTGTGGAGAGCACACAGCAGCTCTCACACGTCAAAGGAACCAACAATGTCTGACCAGACACCCCTCGTCGCCCCGCCCAAGAAGCGCGGACGGCTCTACGCCCTGATCGCCCTGGCCCTCGTGGTCGTCGCCGCCATCATCGTCGGCATCTCGTTCGCCGTCTCCTCCGGCAACGCGCCCGAAGCGGCCGCCGCCGGCGACAACGCCATCACCGAGGGCAAGGGCTCGCCGGGCGACCCGATCAAGGTCGGCGTCGTCGGCGCGAGCGACCCGCACTGGGAGCTGTACACCGCCGCCGCGGCCGAGGCCGGCATCTCGATCGAGATCGTCGACTTCACCGACTACGCCCAGCCGAACCCCGCGCTGACCGAGGGCGACCTCGACCTCAACCAGTTCCAGCACATCATCTACCTGGCCCAGTACAACGAGTCGGCCGGTGAAGACCTCGCCCCGATCGGCGCGACCGCGATCTACCCGCTGTCGCTGTACTCGAGCAAGTTCACGTCGGTCGACGACATCCCGGCCGGCGAGACCGTCGCCGTTCCGAGCGACGCGAGCAACCTCGCCCGCGGCCTCCTCGTTCTCCAGTCGGCCGGGCTCATCGAGCTCGCCGACGGCGGCAGCCCCTTCTCCACCCTCGACGACGTTCTCGAGAGCTCGAAGGTCAAGGTCATCTCCCTCGAGGCCGCGCTGACCCCGACGTCGCTGCCCGACGTCGCCGCCGCGATCATCAACAACGACTTCGTGGTCGACGCCGGACTCACCTTCGACGACGCGATCGCCACCGACGACCCCGCCGACGCGAGCGCGCAGCCCTACATCAACATCTTCGCCGCCCGCGCCGAGGACAAGAACGACAAGACGCTGCTCGAGCTCGTCGACATCTTCCAGAACACGAAGGCCGTCACCGACGGCCTGCTCGAGACCTCGGGCGGAACCGCCGTGCTCACGACCACGCCCGTGGCCGAGCTCGAAGAGTCGCTCGCGACCGTGCAGGACGCGTACGCAGCCCAGTAGCACCACGCCGAAATGCCGACGGACCGGGGGTCCGTCGGCATTTCGCTGTTTGCCCAGGAGGCAAGAAGAATGGCAATAATCCAGATTGCGGATGTCACGAAGGTGTTTCCCGCGCGCAGCAAAGGGGAAGCGCCATCCGCCGCCCTCGACGGCGTGAGCCTCGAGATCGACCGGGGCGACGTCTTCGGGATCATCGGCTACTCGGGCGCAGGCAAGAGCACGCTGGTGCGGCTCATCAACGCCCTCGAACAGCCCACGAGCGGCACCGTGCACGTGAACGACGTGGAGGTCAGCGCCCTGCGCGAGTCGCAGCTGCGCGAGGTGCGTCTCGGCATCGGCATGGTCTTCCAGCAGTTCAACCTCTTCGGATCCCGCACCGTGTGGGGCAACATCGAATACCCGCTGAAAGTCGCCGGGGTGCCGAAGGAGCAGCATCAGGCGCGCATCTCCGAGCTGCTGCACTTCGTCGGACTCGTCGACCAGGCGCACGCCTACCCCGACCAGCTCTCCGGCGGGCAGAAGCAGCGCGTCGGCATCGCCCGCGCGCTCGCGACCTCGCCCGCGATCCTCCTCGCCGACGAGGCGACGAGCGCCCTCGACCCCGAGACGACGCGCGAGGTTCTCGCCCTGCTCAAACGGGTCAACGAGGAGTTCGGTGTGACCATCGTGGTGATCACCCACGAGATGGAGGTCATCCGCTCGATCGCACACAAGGTCGCGGTGATGGAGAACGGCCGCATCGTCGAGACCGGCGACGTATTCGACATCTTCGCCGCACCACAGGCGGAGGCGACGAAACGCTTCGTCTCGACCATCGTCACCTCGGTGCCGGAGGGTGCCGCCCTCGAGGCGCTGAGAGCGAAGCATCCGGGGCGCATCGTCACCTTCTCGTTCGCCGACGGCAACACCTCCCAGTCGGCGGTCTTCCTCACCCTCGGCGAGTCGAAGGTGGGCTTCGAGCTCGTCTACGGCGGCATCAACGAGGTGCAGGCACGCACCTTCGGCCACCTCACCCTCGCCCTCACCGGGGCGGACGAGGCGATCGACGGGGCGCTCGCGAGCATCCGGTCGGTCGCGACCGTGACGGAGGTGAAGTGATGGACCGCCTGATCGAACTGCTGCCGGGGTTCTGGGCGGCCACGGGGGAGACGCTCTACATCGTCGGGCTCGCGATGCTGTTCGGCGGCATCGCCGGCCTGCTGCTCGGTCTCGGGCTGTACGTGACGCGTCGGGGGAGCATCCTCGACAACAAGTGGGTGTTCGGCACCCTCAACTTCATCGTCAACACGTTCCGACCCATCCCGTTCATCATCTTTATCGCCGCCGTGCAGCCGCTCGCCCGGGTGGTGGTCGGCACGGGGATCGGCAACAACGCGCTCACCTTCGGGCTGGCCCTCGCGGCGACCTTCGCGATCAGCCGCATCGTCGAGCAGAACCTGCTCACGGTGCAGCCGGGTGTGATCGAGGCGGCCCGCTCGGTCGGCGCCGGCCCGCTGCGCATCATCCTGACTATCCTGCTGCCCGAGGCGCTCGGCCCCCTGATCCTCGGCTACACGTTCATCTTCGTCGCGGTCACCGACATGTCGGCGGTCGCCGGCCTGATCGGCGGCGGCGGGCTGGGCAACTTCGCGATCCAGTACGGCTACCGGCTGTTCAACCCGGCGGTGACCTGGGCGGCGGTGATCCTGATCATCGTGCTCATCCAGGTCGTGCAGCTCGTCGGCAACCGGCTCGCCCGCGCGGTGATGCGGCGGTAGCTACTCGACCAGCACGACCCGTTCGCCGGGCGGCGTCGCGACCAGTCGACCGCCGCCGGCGAACGCCGCCTCGAGCTGAGCGCGGTTCTCGCTGAAGTGCTCCCAGTGCTCGGTGTGCAGCCCCACGACATGGGTCGCCCCGAGGATGCGCGCTGCCTCCGCGGCATCCGTCGACGTCAGCGTCAGCTGTGCGTCGATGCCGGGCACCCGGGCGGCACCGGCGAAGATCAGGGCGATGTCGAACCCGCCGAAGTGGTCGACGATCTGCTGCACGAGAGGCAGCGACGCGTTGTCGCCGCTCACGTAGACGTTCGGGCAGCCGGCAGCCTGCAGGGCGAAACCGGTGACCGGCCCGACCAGCGGTTCGCTGCCGACCGGTCCGTGCAGGGCCGGCAGCGCGGTGATGGTCACGGCGCCGACCGTGTGCTCCTCCCACGGGTCGAGGCCCATGACCGTGCCGCCGAAGAGGTCGCTCGCGGCCTGCATGGTGCTGATCGTGGGCACGCCCGACGCGATCAGCTCGAGGCCCTCGTAGTCGAGGTTGTCGCGATGCGCGTGGTGGGAGAGCAGCACCAGGTCGACGGGCGGCAGGTCGGTGCGGGCGACGGCCGGGCCGGCGGTCTTCACGAGCACGGTAGAACCGGGATCCGCATAGCTGCCGGGAGGGTCGAACGTGGGGTCGGTGACGATCGTGAGTCCCGCGTATTCGAGAATCGCCGTCGGTCCGCCGATGTAGGTAATGGCTGTCGTAGGCACAGTGCGAGCCTACGCTTTAGCCATGGCGAATCGACTAGCTTCCGCTGTGAGTCCGTACCTGCGCTCGCACGCCGACAATCCCGTGGACTGGTTCGAATGGGGTGCCGACGCGTTCGCCGAGGCGCGCAGCAGGCAGGTGCCCGTTCTCGTGTCGATCGGGTACTCCACCTGCCACTGGTGTCACGTGATGGCCCGCGAGAGCTTCAGCGATCCCGCGCTCGCCGACTACCTCAACGGCAACTTCGTGGCGATCAAGGTCGACCGCGAAGAGCACCCCGACGTCGACGCCACCTACCTCGCGGCGGCCAGCGCGTTCACCTCGAATCTCGGCTGGCCCCTCAACGTGTTCGTCACTCCAGACGGGGCCGCGTTCTTCGCGGGCACGTACTTTCCGCCGGTGCCGGTTCAGCCGCATCCGGCGTTCCGTCAGGTTCTCGAGGCGGTCGTCGACGCGTGGACCGACCGCCGCGACGAGGTCGAGGGCAACGCCGCCCACATCGCGACCGCCCTGCGGGCCCTCGGCGACCGCGCGCCCGGAGACCTGCCCGGCGACGCGGAGTTCGCGTCCGTCGTGGCCGAACTGCTCGAGTACGAAGACTCCGAGTTCGGCGGATTCGGCGGGGCTCCCAAGTTTCCGGTCGCCACCGTCATCGATCTGCTGCTCGAGCGGGGCAGTCTCGCGGATGCCGCGGCGGAGGCCCTCGCGGAACGCACGCTCACCGCGATGGCGCACTCCGATCTGCGTGACAGGGTCGAGGGCGGCTTCTTCCGGTACTCGACGATGCGCGACTGGACCGATCCGCACTACGAGCGCATGCTCTACGACAACGCGCTGCTGCTCGGGGTGTACGCCCGCGTCGGCCAGCACGACGTGGCCGAGGGGATCGCCTCGTTCCTGATCGAGGTGATGCAGCAGGATGGCGGCGGCTTCGCCTCCGCTCAAGACAGCGAGAGCACCGTCGACGGCGTGCGGGTGGAGGGCGGCTACTACGCCCTCGACGCCGACGACCGGGCCGCGCAGGTGCCGCCCGCGCTCGACCGCAAGATCCTCACCGGGTGGAACGGGCTCGCGATCGAGGCGCTCGCCGCCGCCGGTGCCCGGCTGGGACACCCGGAGTGGGTCGTCGCGGCGCGTCGGGCCGCCGACTTTCTGCTCGAGGAGCATGTGCTCGGCGACCGGCTGGTGCGCGCGTCGATCGACGGCACCGTCTCCGCGGCCCGGGCGACCCTCGAAGACTATGGGATGTTCGCGGGCGCGCTCATCGAGCTCGCGCTCGCCGCGGGGGAGGTGCGGTACGCGGCCGAGGCACGGCGGCTCGTGGATGCGACGCTGGCGGCCGCTGCGTCTTCGGCCGCTGAGCCTGTCGAAGCGCCCGCGCCCGAGAGCGCCCCTTCGACGAGCTCAGGGACCGACGGCTCACGGACCGTCAGCTCCGTCGCCACGTTCGCCGTTCCCGGCGGAGCCGACCCGGTGCTCGCGGCCCACGGCCTCGCGCTCGAGAGCGACCCGAGCGAGGGCGCGTATCCGAGCGGCGTCAGCGCGATGGCCCGCGCAGCCCAGCGGCTCCACGCGCTCACCGCCGATGCCCGCTACCTCGAGGCCGCGACCGCCGCGATGCGCGGGTTCGCGCCGCTCGCGGTGCAGCGCCCGATCGCGTTCGGCGCGGCGCTCGGCGTGATGAGCGCACTCGGCGCCGACTCGAGCCAGCTGGTCGTTGTGGCCGGCGCGGCGCACGACGGCACCAACGTGGCATCCGTCGCCCTCGCCTGGCAGCGGTCCGGCGCGGTCGTCGCGATCGTGACCGCCGAGCAGGCGCTGGCCTTCGCGGCGGAGGGCTTCGAGCTGTTCGAGGGCCGCACGACCCGCGACGGCGAGTCGACCGCCTACCTGTGCCGCGACTTCGTGTGCGCTCTGCCCGTCACCGACGCGGCGAGCCTGCTCGAGCTGCTGCCGTAGGCGCGGCGCCCGTGCGCGGCATCCGCCCATCGATCTCGGCCGAATGGGGCACTTTTCAGCGTGACCTGCCCCCAACGACGCAGATCGCCGCGACCCCGGCTCCGGTCAGCGCCAGGTGGGCAGCCACCAGTGCGCGGCGATCCAGCGCATGTCGAGCTGTATGCCGGTCCAGAGCGGCCAGAAGAAGACGCTGATCAGAGCGGCCGCGCCGAGGAAGAGCGCCACCACTCGGATTCCCTGGTTGCGGCGCCAGGCCGGGTCGTCCCGCGAGCCGAGGACGAGCCCGATCACGAAGGTCAGCCCGAGCAGCATGTAGGGCTCGAAGGCGATCGTGTAGAACTGGAACACCGTGCGCTTGAGATACATCAGCCACGGCAGGTAGCCGGCGACCATGCCCATCAGGATGAGGCCGACGCGCCACTCCCGCAGGCGCACCAGACGGTAGACGAGGTAGAGGATCGCCGCGGTGGCCGCCCACCAGATGAGCGGGTTGGCGATGCCGGTGATCGACGCGCCGCACGACGTCGCCGCGCAGCCGTTCTCGCCGAGTCCCGACGTCTGGAAGTACATGCTCGTCGGGCGCACCATAAACAGCCACGTCAGCGGGTTGGCCTGGTAGCTGTGCGGCCGCATCTCGCCCACGTGGTAGGCGTAGATCGTCGACTGGTAGTGCCACCAGCTCTGCACCGAGAGCGGCACCCACGACAGCGCGCCCGTCCAGGCGTTGCCCGCGAGCTCGGCCCAGTGGCGGTAGTAGCCGTTGTCGCTCGTGAACCACGACGCCCACGTCGCCAGGTGGGCGAGGGCGGCGATCGGCACGGTGAGCAGGAAGCTCACCGGCGCCTGCTTGATCAGGGTGCCCGAGCCCCAGAAGAACACCCCGGCGCGGCGTCGGGCGAGCGCATCGACGACGAGCGTGTACACCGCGAAGGCCGCGAGAAAGTAGAACCCGCTCCACTTCACCGCCGAGGCGAGCCCGAACGCGAGTCCCGCCGCCATCAGCCACGGACGCCACCACAGCGCCGGCCCCCAGTCGGTTCCCCTGCCGGCATCCGTTCTCGATGTCAGCCAGCCGTTCAGCCGTCGCTCGGCCCACGCCCGGTCGAGCAGCACGGCGCCGAAGCCGAGCAGGGCGAAGAACATCACGTGGTTGTCGAGCAGCGCCACACGGCTCATCACGATCGCGTTGCCCTCGATGGCGAACAGGCCGCCGGCGATCACGGCCAGCAGCGTCGAGTCGAACAGCTTCTTCGCGATGACCATAAGCAGCACGACGGCGAGGATGCCGATCACCGCGGTGCTGATGCGCCAGCCGGCGCTCGAGTCGGGGCCGAACGCGGCCATGCCGAGCCCGATGATCCACTTGCCGAGCGGGGGGTGCACCACGAACGACCCGTCGGTGTGGAAGATGTCGGTGACCCCGAGGTTGAAGCTCGCGTCGGCCTCGGCGGGCCAGGTCGCGGAGTAGCCGAGGTTCCAGAGCGTCCAGGAGTCCTTCACGTAGAAGGTCTCGTCGAAGACGAGCGTGTTCGGCGACCCCAGATTCCAGAGACGGGCGACGGATGCCACGATCACGACGATCGCGGGAGCCCCCCAGTTGTACAGCCGACGGCGCAGCGGGGTCGACATCAGCCGGGCCCACCACGCGTCGAGGCGTGACCCGGTCGCGCGAGCGCCGGCCGCGGTTCCGCTGACGATCGCGTCGAAGTCGACGCGGCGGGTCTCGTCGGGCGCGGGCGTGGTCACCCCGCCATCGTACTTTCCCGACAGACCGCCAAATGAAGGAGAAACCTCGTTGGAGTCACACGATTGCGGGCCGCGATGCACGGTGCGACCGAAATCTCCTTCATTCGGCAGTGCGAGAATGGTGCGTGATCATTCTTGCGGCGACCCCGATCGGCAACCTCGGCGACGCGTCGAAACGACTCATCGAGGCGCTCACCAACGCCGAGATCATCGCGAGCGAAGACACGCGCACCACGATCCACCTGATGCGGGCGCTCGGAATCGAGAACCGCCCCCGCCTCATCGCGCTGCACGAGCACAACGAGACCGAGAAAGCCGCCGAGATCGCCGAGCTGGCGCGGGCGACCGACGTGCTCGTGCTGTCGGATGCCGGCATGCCCGCGATCAGCGACCCCGGCTTCCCGCTCGTGGCCGCCGCGGCAGCGCTCGGCGTCACCGTCACCGCGCTGCCCGGCCCGTCGGCCGTGCTCACGGCCCTCGCGGTGTCGGGGCTGCCCACCGACCGGTTCAGCTTCGAGGGCTTCCTGCCGCGCAAGAGCCGCGTCGCCTACTTCACCGCCCTCGTGCGCGAAGAGCGCACCATGGTGTTCTTCGAGAGCCCCAACCGTCTCGGCGACTCCCTCGCCGACCTGGCCACGGCGTTCGGCGACGACCGCCGGGTCGTCGTCTGCCGCGAGCTCACGAAGCTGCACGAAGAGGTCAAGCGCGGAACCGCCCGCGAGCTCGCCGACTATTTCGCACCGGGGGCCCGCGGCGAGATCTGCATCGTCGTCGAGGGCGCCCAGCCCGCGACATCCGACCTCCCCACCGGCATCGCGCAGGTTCTCAAGCTCGTGACCGAGGGTTCGCGGCTCAAGGAGGCGGCCTCGGAGGTCGCCGAGCAGACCGGTCTGAGCAAACGCGACCTGTATGAGGGGGCGCTCGCCGCACGAGCGCAGTAACACTCCGGCGCGCGCCTTAGGATGTAACTCATGGCCGCCGGTGATTCCTTTTACATTGCGACGCCCATCTTCTATGTCAACGACGTGCCGCACATCGGCCACGCGTACACCGAAGTTGCGGCCGACGTACTCGCTCGTTGGCACCGTCAGAGCGGTGACGACACCTGGCTGCTGACCGGAACGGACGAGCACGGCCAGAAGATCCTGCGCACCGCGGTCGCGAACGACACCACCCCGCAGGCGTGGGCCGACAAGCTCGTCGAGGAGGCCTGGCTTCCCCTGCTCGAGACGATCAACATCGACAACGACGACTTCATCCGCACGACCGACAAGCGCCACGAAGAGGCCGTCACGATCTTCCTCAAGAAGCTCTACGACGACGGCTACATCTACTCGGGCGAGTACGAGGGCTACTACTGCGTCGGCTGCGAGGAGTACAAGCAGCTCGACGACCTCATGGAGACCGAGACGGGCGACTACGCGGGCCAGCTGGTCTGCAAGATCCACTCGCGCCCCATCGAGGTGCTCAAGGAGAAGAACTACTTCTTCCGCATGAGCGACTTCCAGCAGCGCCTGCTCGACCTCTACGAAGAGCGCCCCGACTTCATCCAGCCCGAGAGCGTGCGCAACGAGATCCTGCAGTTCGTGAAGCAGGGTCTCTCCGACCTGTCGATCTCACGGTCGAGCTTCGACTGGGGCATCAAGATCCCGTGGGACGACTCGCACGTTCTCTACGTGTGGTTCGACGCGCTGCTCAACTACATCACCGCCATCGGCTACGGCGTCGACGACGACGAGTTCCAGCGGCGCTGGCCCGCGACGCAGCTCGTCGGCAAGGACATCGCCCGCTTCCACGCCGTCATCTGGCCCGCCATGCTGATGGCCGCGGGACTCCAGCCGCCCAAGCAGGTCTTCGGCCACGGCTGGCTGCTCGTCGGCGGCGAGAAGATGTCGAAGTCGAAGCTCACCGGCATCGCGCCGAGCCAGATCACCGACACCTTCGGCGTCGACGCGTTCCGTTACTACTTCATGAGCGCCATCCACTTCGGCCAGGACGGCTCGTTCAGCTGGGAAGACCTCGCCGCCCGCTACCAGAGCGAGCTCGCCAACGGGTTCGGCAACCTGGCGTCGCGTGTCATCGCCATGGTCAACCGCTACTACGACGGTGTTGTGCCGGCCCCCGGCCAGTACACCGCCGACGACCTCAAGGTGCAGGCCGTCACCAAGAGCGCAGCAGACGTCGCGGATGCCGCGATCCAGAAGCTTGCGATCCACGAGGCCATCGCGGCCGTGTGGACCATCGTCGACGAACTGAACGGCTACATCACACTGCAGGAGCCCTGGGTTCTCGCCAAGAACGACGAGACGCGCGAGCGCCTCGGCACCGTTCTCTACACGGCCACCGAGGGCCTCCGCGCTCTCGCCGTGCTGCTGTCGCCGGTCATCCCCGAGGCGACCGCCAAACTGTGGAGCGCCCTCGGCGCATCCGCCGGTCTCGGCGACCTCACCGACCAGGTGATCGTCGACGCCGGGCACTGGGGACAGCTGCCCGTGGGCAGTCGACTCGGCAGCCTCGAAGCCCTTTTCCCTCGCATCGAACCGAGCGAGGTCGCCGGATAGTGACAAGGAGCGCGTGATGACCGAACAGACGTACGCAGCGGTGCCAGAGGCACTAGTAGTCGGAGTCTTCGACAACCACACGCACCTCGACCCCTCGGGAGTGCCGGGCAGCGAGGGTCTCGACTACCACGCCCACCTCGACAAGGGGTCGAGCGTCGGAGTCCGCGGAGTCGTGCAGGTCGGCACCGACGTCGACTCGTCCATCTGGTCGGCCGAGCTCGCGGCGATCGAGCCGCGCGTTCTCGCGGCCGTCGCCATCCACCCCAACGAGGCCCCTCGACTCGAGGCGGCAGGCACCCTCGACGACGCGCTCGCCGTCATCGACGAGCTCGCCGGCCGCCCCCGCGTGCGCGCCATCGGCGAGACCGGCCTCGACTACTTCCGCACCGGCGAAGACGGCCGTGGCGCCCAGCAGCGCTCGTTCGAGGCGCACATCGAGATCGCCAAGAAGTACAACCTCGCACTGCAGATTCACGACCGCGACGCCCACACCGACGTGATCGAGACCCTGCTGCGCGTCGGAGCCCCCGAGAAGACGGTGTTCCACTGCTTCAGCGGCGACGCCGACCTCGCCCGCATCGCCGTGAAGAACGGCTGGTACCTGTCGTTCTCGGGCACCGTCACGTTCAAGAACGCGCACGACCTGCGCGAGGCCCTCGAGGTCGCGCCGCGTCACCTGCTGCTGGTCGAGACGGATGCCCCATACCTCACGCCCGAGCCCGCCCGAGGCCGCCTCAACTCGCCGTACATGCTGCCGCACACCCTGCGCGCGATGGCGGCGCACCTCGGCACCGACGTGTCGATGCTCGCCGCGCTCATCACCTCCAACACCGAGGAGGTCTACGGCCTCTGGGACGCCGAGCCCGTCACGGCGCCCCGCGACGCCTACACCGACGCGACGTTCGAGATGCCGCCGATGACAGGGTCGATCCGGCTGCCCTACCTCGACGAAGAGAGCAACACCTAGTGGCGACACTCCTCGGCCCAGCCGAAATCCGCGACCTCGCGGCCCTGCTCGACATCCAGCCCACCAAGAAGCTCGGGCAGAACTTCGTCATCGACGCCAACACGGTGCGCCGCATCGTTCGCGTCGCGGGCGTCGTCAAAGGCGAGACCGCCGTCGAGATCGGGCCGGGCCTCGGCTCGCTCACCCTCGGCCTGCTCGAGACCGGCGCCGACGTCGTGGCCGTGGAGATCGACACGCGCCTCGCCGCCCAGTTGCCCGTGACCGTCGCCGAGATGCAGCCCGAGGCGAAGCTCACCGTGATCACGCAGGACGCGATGAAGGTCACCGAGCTGCCCGACGCCCCCAGCGTGCTCGTCGCGAACCTCCCGTACAACGTGTCCGTGCCGGTGCTGCTGCACTTCCTCGAGCACTTCCCCACACTGTCGCGCGGCCTCGTGATGGTGCAGGCCGAGGTCGGCGAGCGTCTCGCGGCCCCACCCGGGTCGAAGGTCTACGGCGCCCCGAGCGCGAAGGCGGCCTGGTACGGGCAGTGGCGCACACACGGCAAGGTGAGCCGGCAGGTGTTCTGGCCGGTGCCCAACGTCGACTCGATCCTCGTCGGCTTCGACCGCGCCGCGCTGCCGGGCACCGAGCAGGAGCGCCTCGCGACCTTCGCCATCATCGACGCGGCCTTCCAGCAGCGCCGCAAAATGCTGCGGCAGTCGCTGTCGGTCGTTCTCGGCGACTCGGCCACCGCATCCGCACGGCTCGAACAGGCCGGCCTCGCCCCGACGAGCCGCGGAGAAGAACTCACCGTGCTGGACTTCCTCGCGATCGCCCGCACTGCCACCATGTAGCCATGGGCATCTCGGAGCACACGGCGGGCGTCGGCGACGCGGCGATGCTCGCGGCCACCGGCAGGCTCCCCGACGAGTGGTTCGCGCTTCTCGACGACCAGCAGGCGACGACGTGGACGCACACGCAGATCGCCCGCTGGCTGCACACCGAGCACGACGGCCTCGACGGCTGGTGGGCGCAGTCGGTGACGGTGCGCTACGAGCAGGCGCGCGGCATGCGGCTGCCCGGCCAGCAGGCCGACGGCACGTTCTCGGTGAGCGCCTCCAAGAGCCTGCCGCTCGAACCCGGCGCCGCCCTCGACGCCGCCGTCGCCACCGTCTCGCAGAGCCTCGGCGTGCGGCCCGTGTCTGACAACCGGGGCGGCAGATACCTCACCGCGCGATGGAGGCTCGACGGCGGCGAATCGCTGCTCGCGCAGGCGGGTCCGGCGAGGAACGGCAAGTGCACCCTCTCGCTCACGCGGTCGAGAATCGCGGATGCCGCGGCCGCGGCCGACGCAAAGGATACCCTCGGCGACCTGCTGGCAAAACTCGTCAAATCGCTCGACTAGGTTGGACTCATGACCACCACGGCCTCCCCAACCGCGGTGCACGCGCGCGCACCAGGCAAGATCAACGTGTTCCTCGGGGTCGGGGCCCTGCTCGACGACGGCTACCACGACGTCGCCATCGCCTACCAGGCGGTCTCGCTCTACGAAGACGTGCGCGCCACAGCCTCCGACGATTTCTCGGTCGAGCTCAGCGGCACCGTCGACCTCTCCCGTGTGCCGACGGATGCCTCGAACATCGCGGTCAAGGCGGCGCAGCTGCTCGCCCGCACCACCGGCTACCGCGGCGGAGTGCACCTGCACATCGACAAGCACGTTCCCGTGACCGGCGGCATGGGCGGCGGCTCCGCAGACGCCGCGGCCACCCTCCTCGCCTGCGACACCCTGTGGGGCACCCAGCTGCCACGCGAGCGGATGCTCGAACTCGCCGGCCAGCTCGGCGCCGACGTGCCGTTCGCGCTCACCGGCGGCACGGCGATCGGCACCGGCCGGGGCGACCAGCTCAGCCCCGCCCTGGCGAAGGGACAGTTTCAGTGGGTGCTCGCCCTCGCCGACTACGGCCTGAGCACACCCGCCGTCTACCAGGAGCTCGACCGTCACCGCGACCGTCACGCCCAGGACATCTTTCCCGCCTCGGTCGCGCCGACGGTCGACACGAACGTGCTGCAGGCGCTGCGCGCGGGAGACCCGCACATGCTTGCCGAGAGCCTCTACAACGACCTGCAGGCCCCGGCGCTGCACCTGCAGCCCCGCCTCACCGAGGTGCTCGAGCTCGGCGAACGCAACGGCGCCCTCGCCGGAGTCGTCTCGGGCTCCGGCCCGACGGTCGCCTTCCTCGCCGCCGACCTCGACAGCGCACTCGAACTGCAGATCGCCCTGAGCGCCGCGCAGCTCACCGTCGTGAGGGCCACCGGCCCCGTTCACGGCGCTCGGATCCTCAGCGCGTAAACTGCCCTCGAACCGGGAGGGCACGATGACAAGGCGCCGAGAGAACCTGTGGGCGGCGCTCGTCGGCCTGCTCGCCGCCGGGGTCACCCTCGCGATCGCCGAACTCGGCGCCCTGCTGCTCGCCCCCGCCAGCAGCCCGCTGCTCGCCGTCGGCTCCCTCGTGATCGACCTCGTTCCCGGCTGGCTCAAGTCGCTCGTGATCTCGCTCTTCGGCACCGACGACAAGACGGTGCTGCTCATCACCCTCGCCGTGCTGGTCGCGGCCCTCGCCGCCGTCATCGGCATCCTCGAATACCGCCGGCCCCCGTTCGGCATCGTCGGCCTCGTGGTCGTGGGCGGCATCGCGACCCTCGCCGTCACCACCCGCGCCGAGTCGACCGCGATGTGGGCGGTGCCCACCGTCGCAGGCATGGTCGGCGGGGTGATCGTGCTGCGGCTGGCGGTGGTCGCACTGCACGGGTGGTCGCGAGCCGTGGCATCCGCGGGTCCTGCCGGGCAGGGCACCCCCGTCGCCGTCAGCCGCCGCGGGTTTCTCACGCTCGTCGTCGGGGCGGCCGCTGCGTCGGTCGTGGTCGGTGTCGCCGCGCGCACCATGAACGCGGGAACGACCGCGGTCAACGCCGTGCGCACCGCGCTGAAGCTGCCGAAACCGGCCGTCGTCGCCCCGGCCATCCCCGCCGGTGCCGCGCTCGACGTCGACGGGCTCGCGCCGCTCGTCACCCCGAACAAAGACTTCTACCGCATCGACACCGCGCTGCAGGTGCCCGTGATCGACGCGGCGCAGTGGAAGCTGCGCATAACCGGCATGGTCGAGAACGAGATCGAGATCGGCTTCGACGAGCTGCTCGCGCTGCCGCTCGTCGAGACCTACGTCACCCTGATGTGCGTGTCGAACGAGGTCGGCGGCTCGCTCACGGGCAACGCGAAGTGGCTGGGCTACCCCATCCGCGACGTGCTCGCGCGGGCCGTGCCGACGAAGGGCGCCGACGTGGTGCTCTCGACCAGCCAAGACGGTTTCACGGCCACGACCCCGCTCGAGGTTCTGCAGGACACCGAACGCAACAGCCTGCTCGCGGTGGGTATGAACGGCGAACCGCTGCCGCTCGAGCACGGCTACCCCGTGCGCATGGTCGTGCCGGGGCTCTACGGCTACGTGTCGGCGACCAAGTGGGTCGTCGAACTGAAGGTCTCCACCTTCGCGAAGGAGTCGGCCTACTGGACCGACCGGGGGTGGTCGGCGAAGGGCCCCGTGAAGACCTCGTCGAGGATCGACGTGCCGACGTTCGGCAGCGACCTCCAGCCGGGCCCCGTCGCCATCGCGGGTGTCGCGTGGGCGCAGCACGTGGGGGTCGACCGGGTCGAGGTGCGGGTCGACAACGAGCCGTGGCAGCAGGCGACGCTCGCCGAGGCGATCTCGGCCGACACCTGGCGCCAGTGGTTCTTCGAATGGGACGCCACGAGCGGCGACCACACTCTCGAGGTGCGGGCGACGGATGCGACGGGCTTCACCCAGACGGAGGAGCGAGTCGACGTCGTTCCGAACGGCGCAGAGGGCTGGCACACGATCCAGGTGCGGGTCGCCTAGCCGTAGCCCGGCCGGCGCCGACGGCGTCGCGCGAGAGTGCACTTGTGCCCCCTTTTCCGCCGCGTAGAGGGGGCACAAGTGCACTTTCGCGGTCGGGTGTGGATGAGCGGGGGCAGGGAAACCGCGAAACGGGGAGGATGGGCGGATGCCTCGGCCCCTCCCTCCCGGACTCGGCCCCGTATTTGGGGTGAGAGAGGCCCGCGCGCTCGGCGTTTCGCACAAGCGCCTCGCGGCGTCTGATGTGCACTCCGAATTTCGTGGGTCGCGATCGGTCACGTCGGCGGAGGCGCCCGCGCCCGACGACTTCTTCGCTGCGCAGTACGCCGAGCTCGTGCGGCGATGTCGCGCCTACGTGCCCGTCGCTCCGGCCGGATTTCGCTTCAGCCACATCACGGCGGCGCGCCTGTACGGCATGCCCCTCCCGCCCGAACTCGTCCGTCGCACAGACCTCGATGTGACGGTCTCCGGCGCGCACCCGCCCCGGATGAAGGGGATCATCGGGCACCGCGCGATGCGGCAGCACACGGATGCGGTGCGCGAACTGCTGCCCGTGCTGCCGGCGGAGCAGGTCTGGCTGCAACTCGCGCAGGTGCTCGACCTCGACGACCTGATCGTCGCGGGCGACTACCTGGTGCGGAGGAAACGCCCCCTGAGCTCGCTGGCGATGCTCCACGCTGCCGTCGCCCAGGCGGGCGGGGCGCCCGGAATCACACGCGCCCGCGAGGCGCTGCTCGAGATCCGGCCCGGCACCGACTCGCCCATGGAATCGCGGATGCGTCTGACGATCGTGCGGGCGGGCCTCCCCGAACCCGCTATCCGTCACACGGTGTACTTCGAGGGATTCTTCGTCGGCACCCCCGATCTCGCCTATGTCAGAGAGCGTGTGGCGCTCGACTTCGACGGGAGGCTGCACCTCACCGACGAACGCGTCTACATCGACGACGTGGAACGGCGTGCACTGTTCGAAGACGCCGACTGGCGCTACCTCACCATCACGAAGAACCACCTCCGTGTGCCCCGCAGCTTCCTCGCGCGGCTCGACCGGCTCCTGTCGGAGCGGGCCTGACGCCCAGAGTGCACTTATCGCCCTGTTCGCTCGCGAAAAGGGGGCACAACTGCACTCTCGGCGCCCGGGGAGGCAGGGGAGGGCTCAGTCGCGCTCGTACTTGACCACGTTGACGGCGGTGAGGCTCCACGTGTCGTCGACGTGCCAGCCGGCGGCGGCGAGGGTGTCGGTCGTCGCGGGCCGCTGGTCGCGCGCGACGCTGGTGATGAGGTAGACGGCGTCGACGCCACGCAGGCGGGGGAGCCCCTCCGAGAGCGGGATGCGGGTCTCCCACAGCTGCCCGGTCTGCGCGGCGGGTGTGCCGAGGGTCACGTCGACCGTGTCGACGAACGCGTGGGGGTAGGCGAGGGCCATCACGCGCGAGGTGGCGATCGGGTGGCGCTGCACCGCGCCGTAGACGATCGCGGTGGTGGTCTGCGGGCCGTCGAGGGCGCGCTGGGCGGCGATCAGGTCGGCGACCGCGGCCCAGGACGCGCGCTCTTTCGCCTCGGGCAGACGCTGGGCCGCGATCTGCGGCACGGCGAGCAGTGCCAACACGAGCACGGCGGCGGTGGCGAGCGGGGTGGGTCGCATCCGGTCGATCGCGGCGGCCATCACGAGAGCCACGAACGGAACACACATCGTCAGGTAGCGGGGCGTGTACACGGGGGTGACGAGAACGCTCAGAACGAGCAGGGCGACCGTGGGCAGCAGCAGCGCCGGCAGCAGCACCGAGCCCGCAGAGAGGCCGCGCGCCGATCGCAGCAGCACGACCGCGCCGGCCACGATCAGGGTCCAGCCGACGACCGCGAACGGGGTGCTCGTGAAGAACCACTGGTTCTCGAACACCTCGCGCACGGTGCGCAGCGCGGGAGCCTTGAGCCAGTGCACCTGCCCGCTCTGGCCGATCACCACAACTCCGAACGGCACAACGAGCGCGGTGGCGAGCGCCGTCCAGCGCATCCAGCGCGCGGCGGGCGGCCAGGCGCGCGACCGGCTCGACGCGAACCACCACAGCATCGTGACGGCGTGCGCGGCGACGATGAGGGCGAGGTAGACGAAGACGAGGCACGACACGACGACGACGGCCGCGTACAGGATCCAGAGGATGCGACGGCTCGACCGGGAGGCGAGCACCAGCACGATCGTCATCAGCACGGCGAGAGCGGCCGTGAGTGCGTAGGAACGGCCCTCGGTGCCCGCCCAGGTCGTGCGGGGGAGCAGGCAGAAGACGATGCCGGCGATGACCCCGAGCCGGGGGCGGTGGAGTGCACGGCCGAGCACGACGGTGAGTCCGGCGGCGACGCCGATCGCGATCGCGCTGGGCACACGCAGGGTGAGCGGCGAGTAGCCGAACAGGTCGAACACCACGTGCATCACCGCGTAGTAGACGGCGTGCACCGCGTCGACGTTCGCGGTCATCGCCCACAGCTGGTCCCAGTCGCGCGTCGCCGCGGTCAGGGTGGCGGCCTCGTCGTACCAGATCGAGGGGGTGCCGATGCCGGCGAGAGAGATCGCGAGGCCAAGGAGACCGACGAGAGCGGGGGTGACGAGCGGCTGCCAGCGCCGGATGCCCGGGGCCAGCCGTGCAGAGAGGCGGGCGTCGAGAAGACTCGTCATGGCCGCGCTCCCTTCCGGTGGATCGTCGATTCAAGTCTGAACTGTCTGCGGCACCACGTGAAGAGGCCCGCCGCGCATGAGCGGGCGGGCCTCTTCCAGTCACGCTGCGTTGTTACGCGGCGGCCTTTGCGGTGATCTTCGCGATACCGACAACGAGCTCCTCGGTGACGGCGTCGGTGCCGAAGGTCTCGTTCAGCAGAGCGGCGGCGTCGGGGCTGACCAGAACGGTCGTGCCCTCGAGAACGGCGTTGCCGTCAGCGTCTTCGGTGAGCGGGTTCAGGGTCGAACCGTCGAGGTTGAAGATGTAGACATCCTGTCCGACCTCTTCGCCGTTGGCGGTGACGGTGCCCGTGAGACGCGAGGTTCCCGGGTCGATCTTGAAGTCGGAGAGTCCGACGACGATGTCGCCGCCCGTGAGGGTGATGCCGGAGCCGTCGTGGTCGATCTCGCCCTGGACGTAGGGGCGGTAGTCGGCCTCGGGGTCGTAGTAGTCGACGTTTCCACCCGTGATCGGGAAGGCGAGGGTGCCGGTCGCGGCGTCGAGCGTCGCGGTGCCGGTCACGCCGGGGGTGAGTCCGAGCGTGGTGAGGGCTTCGAGGAAGCCGGCGTCGAGGGTGACCTGCGTGTCGACACCGTCGAGAGCGGGGATCGAGGCGAGGGGCTCGGGGTCGCCGGCCGGCTCGGAGGAGGTCGTGTCGTCGTTGGTGCCGGAGTCGGTCTCGGCGGACGTCGTGCAGGCAGCGAGGCCACCGACGAGAAGCGTTGCGGTGGCGATGCCTACGGCTGCCTTGTAGATCTTGCGCATTGTGATTCCTTTGATCGAGGGGTGAACTTTCGGTGGTAATGAGAGTTCGGTCTCCTCGACAAAGCGGATTGGTTCGTTACCGTTCTGTTACATCCGTGTGACGATTTCCGCGTCTTTCCGCGGGCTGATGATCACCCATCCGGCCCGTCGGATGCTCATCACGACGATGACGACGATCGCGACCGTCACCGTGAGCCTGGCCAGATCGACGGAGGGGATGAGCAGCCGCTCGGTGAGAGCGAGGGGAACGGCGAGCCACTCCCACCGGCCGGTCATCGCGATCATCGGGATAAGCAGCAGCGCGTACCAGGGGTAGCGCGGGGTCACGACGAGCAGCGTCACCCCGATCATCACGAGCTGGCCCAGCCACGGATCGGCGGGATCGGTGCGCCACCAGACGATGACGCCGGTCGCGGCGACCAGCACCGCCGCGAGCACCAGCGACGCCGAGCCGGGAGCCACGAGTGACAGCATGATGAACCGGGTGCCGCTCTCGTAGCCTTCCTCGGTCAGGTAGCCCGGCAGGTAGCCGAGCACCTCCGGGCCGTTCGCGATCACGTAGGGCAGGTAGAGCACGAGGAAGGTCGCGATCGACGCGATTATCACAGCGCCCGGGCGGCGGCCGAGCAGGGCGGGCGCGCCGATCACCGGGATGAGCTTGGTCGCGATCGACGCCCCGAGCGCTATGCCGCCGGCCCAACGTCTGCCGGATGCCACGAGCAGGGTCGCGACGAGCAGCAGCAGCGCGCTCACGATGTCGATGTGCGAGTTGGTGACGCCCTCGGTAGCCACGAGCGGACACCAGGCCCAGAGTGCGGCCCAGCGCGGGTTCTTGCCGGCCTTGCGCAGCGACCCCAGCAGAAGCACGGTCACACCGAGGCTCGTGATCAGCCCGAGCGCCTGCATCGGCCAGTACTCGGGGCCGGGCCCGGTCAGCAGGCGAACGCCCGCGAAGACGATCTCGCTCGTCGGCGGGTAGATGGTGGGAACCGTCGCCCGATTGATCGCCGTGCAGACGAGGTCGCCGGTGCCGGGCTCTTCCACCGCCATGATGCGCTCGCCGACGCACTCGCCGTCGACGGCCGCCGGAAACAGCCAATCGGTGCGCAGGTCGCGCAGTGCCGGATCGCTCGGCACGTAGCTGTAGGGCGAGATGCCCGCGTTCTGCACGATGCCGTCCCACGCGTAGCGCGCGGAGTCGGTGCTCGTGTTGGGCGGACCGAACATCGCGGCCCCGCCGATCGCGACCGATCCGGCGAGAATGAGAACCACGGATGCCTTCGCCGAGACCCTGCGCAGGCTCACGAGCGACAGCGCGAACAACAGCCACAGCCCGACGGTCACCCAGACCAGCGGCTCGACCTGCCCCTTCCGGTAGTCGTAGAACGGCAGCACCGACACCGACAGCGCCGTGGCGACCGCGCTCGCGGCGAGCAAGACGGATGTGACGACGATTCGCATGGCACCATCCTGTCTCATCGCCCGGCCCTCATCGCTCCGCCGTCATCGCTCCGCCCTGTCGGTTCGGGCGAGGGCTCCGAACCACAGGCATGATCATGGAATCGCTCCAGAGGGTGCTGAACGGCCTGCGCCGGTCGCTCGACGCCCCGTCGCGCACACCACGCATGGCCGTGGTGATCGGGCGCCTCCTCGCCGTCGCCTTCCTGCTCTGCTTCGGCACCGGTCTGTTCAGCCACTTCCTGCAGAACCCGCTGCCCTGGATGGTGTTTCCCACCCGGCCGGTGTTTCTCTACCAGGTGACGCAGGGCATCCACATCACCGCGGGCATCCTCTGCTTCCCTCTTCTTCTCGCCAAGCTCTACATCGTCTTCCCCCAGCTGTTTCAGACGCCCCCCGTGCGGTCGTTTCCCCACTTTCTCGAGCGGGCATCTATCGCGGTGTTCGTCTCGACGTCGATCGTGCAGATCGTCACCGGCCTGCTCAACACCTACCAGTGGTACGCGCTGTTCCCGTTTCCGTTTCGCCAGACCCACTACGCGCTGTCGTTCGTGATCGTGGGGTCGCTCGCGATCCACATCGCGGTGAAGCTCGACGTGATCGCTAAGCACTGGCGCCGGGCCGCGCCCGGTGAGCCTCCGGTCGCTGAGCCCACTTCGGTCGCTGAGCCTGTCGAAGCGCGCCCCACCCTCACCTCCTCCCCGACCCGCAACGCGGTCATCCGCGTCGAGGGCGTCACCGGCCGCGTCTTCGACTGGATCGATGCGACCCCGCGCCCCGAACCGCGCACGAGCCGCCGCGGCTTTCTCGCGATCGTGGGCGTCGCGAGCGCGGCGGTCGTCGCCCTCACCGCCGGGCAGTCGTTCCGGCTGCTCGACGGCACCAACGTCTTCGGGCCGCGCAAGCAGGGCGTCGGGCCGAACTCGCTGCCGGTGAACCGCACCGCCACGGCCGCGAAGGTGCGCGCCGCGGCATCCGACCCCGACTGGGCGCTCACTGTCTCGAACGGCCCGACCACGGCGACGTTCACCCGTGCCGAACTGCTCGCCCTGCCGCAGCACGTCGTCGAGCTGCCGATCGCCTGCGTCGAGGGGTGGAGCCAGACCGCCACCTGGAAGGGCGTGCGGCTCGGTGACCTCGTCGACTCCGTGGGGGCGCGTGGCGGATCGTCGATCAAGGCGACGAGCCTCGAGCAGAACAGCTCCTACGCGATTATGCACATGGGCCCCGAGTACGTGCGCGACGACCTCACCCTCGTGGCGCTCGAGCTCAACGGCGAGACCCTCGACCTCGACCACGGCTTCCCCGCCCGCATGATCGCGCCGGGCCGCCCCGGCGTGCTGCAGACCAAATGGCTGAGCTCACTGGAGGTGCTGTGATGACCACGATGCGTCGCTCGCAGATCGCGCTCGTCGCGGTCGGTGTGCTGCTTCTCCTCCTCGGCGGCCTCACCCTCGTCAACGACGTGAACCCGAAGCGCTACATCGGCCTCGCCGCCTGGCTGCTCGGCGCGCTGGTCATCCACGACGGGATCATCTCCCTGACCGTCTTCGGCGTCAACGTCGTGATGCGCAAGACCTCACGTCGCCTGCGCCTGCCGCTGCCCGCGCTGCTCATCCTGCAGGGGGCGCTCGTCGTCGCGGGGATCATGACCCTCATCGTCGTTCCCGCTGCGCTCAAGAAGTCGATCGGAACCGGCAACGCGACCCTCCTCCCGCTCGACTACGGGCTGCACCTGGTGGTCTTCTACGCGGCGCTCGCCGTGGTGACGGCGCTGGCGCTCGCGGTCTACGCGCTCGTGCGGCGCCGGGCGCGCACGCCGTAGCTCCACAGCCCGGCCCACTCGTTCCCGTCGGTGCCGCCCGACGCGCTCGGCTCGCGCAGAGGCGGCCGCGCGACCGCGACCAGCCGGCTACGCCAGCCAGCCGGCTACGCCAGCCGGCAGAAGGCGCGGTCGCCGATCGTCCACGACTGCACGACGGCGAGGCCCAGCGACCCGGCGACGCCCGTCATCGGCTGCAGCCCGATCTCGGCCCAGGGGAAGAACCCGCTCTGGCCGCCGCGCGCGTCGACGAGCCGCCCGGTGTAGGCGCTGTCACGCGACGGGTCGCTATGCAGCTCGACGACGATCTCGCCCGAGGGTGTGAGCAGCTGCACACAGCGCGCGAGCATCGCCCGCACGTCGCCGCCGATGCCGACGTTGCCGTCGACGAGCAGCGCCGTCTGCCACCGGCCCTCGCCGGGCAGCCGGTCGAACACCGAGCGCTCGAGCACGGGCAGTCCCGCCTCGGTCGCGATGTCGATCGCGGTGGGGGAGACGTCGACGCCGAGAACCTCGAGGCCGAGATCCAGGGCGGCGCGCACCATGCGTCCCGGTCCGCACCCGATGTCGAGCACCGGGCCGGCGACCGAGCGCAGAAGAGTGAGGTCTGCGTCATCCGCCCCCGCATTCCACCGGGCGACGTCCATGACCGATCGCACGCTGGATCCGTGGCGCTCGTCGTCGAGCAGCAGAGTCACCGAGTCGCCCCGGCGCAACGCGTGCGCATAGGGCTCGGCCCCGCCCGCGCCGAACGTGGGGGCGAGCTCGGCGATGCTCATGCGGCGACCAGCTCGCGGGCGGTGACGAAGGCGAGGGTGGCCGCGAACTCGGTCGACGGGGCGGCGGCCGCCACCGCGCGGGCGTCGTCGATCGTGTCGACGTCGGTGAGCTCGGTCAGCAGCTGCACGTCGAGGCCGGCGGCGAGAAGACGTTCGAGCTGGATGCGCCCCGTGTCATTGCGCGACATCGGCACCCCGCGAATCAGGTCGCCGCGCGGCTCGGCCATGCCGAGCGCCCAGAAGCCGCCGTCGTTCGCCGGTCCGAAGAACGCGTCGACGTCGGCGGGCCAGGCCTCGAACGCCGGGGCGAGGTCGCGCACCGTGACCTGCGGGGTGTCCATGCCGATGAGCACCGTGGGTCCGGTGCACTCGTCGAAGATCGCGGCGAGGCGCTCGTCGAGGTCGCCGTCGACCTGCGGGATGACCTCGAAGTTCTCGGCGCCGGCGGGCACACACGCGCCGTCGAACAGCAGGATCCTGCGCGCGGTCGGCAGCTGCGCGATCGTAGCGAGAGTGTCCCGGATCGACGCGGCCGCCAGCATCGCGGCCTGCTCGAGGCTGACCGCCGGATGCAGGCGCGTCTTCACCTTGCCCGGAATCGTTTCCTTGGCAATCAGAATGATGGTCGTTTGAAGAGTCACACCATGGGTTCGGAGCCGAGGCCCAAACGGATGTGCCCTACGGCCGGCTGGTGCGCTGCGCCCGCAGCAGCCGGCTCATGTCGAGCACGGCGGTGTAGGTGCCGCGGATCGTGCCGGTCACCTTCGAGCGCCCGATGCGCGGCGAGTACGGCGAGTCCACCTCGAGAATGCGCCAGCCCTCGGCGTGCCCGCGCAGCACGAGCTCGAGCGGGTACCCGCTGCGGCGATCCTGCAGGTCGAGGGCGACCATCGCCTCGCGGTGCACGGCGCGCATCGGGCCCAGGTCGTGCAGCGGCAGCTTCGTCGCCCCGCGCATCAGCGAGGCGAGGGCACGGTTGGCGATGCGCGCGTGCAGCGGCCACGCGCCGCGGGTCGTCGGGCGGCGTCGCCCGAGCACGAGGTCGGCGGCGCCGGAGGCCACCGGGTCGACGACACGGGGGAGATCACGGGGGTCCATCGAGGCATCCGCATCGCAGAAGGCGACGATGGGCGCGGTCGCCGCGAGCAGTCCGGCGTGCGCGGCCGAGCCGAAGCCGCGCCTCGGTTCGGTGACGACGAGGGCGCCGTGCTCGCGGGCGACCTCGGCAGAGCGGTCGGTCGACCCGTTGTCGACGACGATCGCGCGGTAGCCGTCGGGCAGTCGCGTCAGAATCCAGGGCAGCGCCCGTTCTTCGTTGAGGCAGGGGAAGACGACGTCGACCCGGATCGCGCTCACAGCACGGCCGCGCGCAGCGGCGCCGTCGCGAACTCGCGCATGCCCGCCTCGAACGTGATCGTCGGCGCCCAGCCGAGCTCGCTCTTCAGCCGTTCGGATGACGCGGTGATGTGTCGCACGTCGCCGAGACGGTACTCGCCCGTGATCACCGGCGCCGGGCCCGACGAGTGGGCGCTGAGCTGTTGTGCGACCTCGCCGATCGTGTGCACGTCGCCGCTGCCGACGTTGAACGCGCGCGACTCTGCGGCGCGGGCGGTCCACTCGATGGCGGCGAGGTTCGCGGCGGCGACGTCGCGCACGTGCACGAAGTCGCGGCGCTGGCAGCCGTCTTCGAACACGCGGGGCGCCTCGCCGCGTTCGAGCGCCGAGCGGAACAGCGACGCGACGCCCGCATACGGCGTGTTCTGCGGCATGCCCGGCCCGTAGACGTTGTGGTAGCGCAGCGAAGCCGCGGCGCCGCCCGTGCTGCGTGCCCAGGTCGTGGCCAGATACTCCTGGCCGAGCTTCGAGCTCGCGTAGACGTTGCGGGGATCGAGCGGGGCGTCCTCGTCGATCAGCACCGACTCGAGCGCGCCGCCGTCGACGTCGAGCGGGTCGAAACGGCCGGCCGCGAGGTCGGCCTCGCGCCGGGCGGCGGGCCGGGTCGGGCCCGCGGCGCCGATATAGGCTCCCTCGCCGTAGACGACCATCGAGCTCGCCTGAACGAAGCGACAGATGCCGGCCTGCGCCATCGCGGCCAACAGCACCGCGGTGCCGACCTCGTTCGAGCTCACGTAGTCGGGCGCGTCGGAGAAGTCGACGCCGAGCCCGACCTTCGCGGCCTGGTGGCACACCACGTCGATGCCGTCGAGGGCTGCGGTGACCGCCTCGGAGTCGCGCACGTCGCCGCGCACGAAGTGCACCCGCCCGTCGACGGCCGGTTCGGCACCGTGCACGTCAGACCGGAGGGAGTCGAGCACGCGCACCGTGTGTCCGGCATCCAGAGCCGCCTCGACGACGGCCGACCCGATGAATCCGGCGCCACCGGTGACGAGCAGTCTCATGGGGCAAGCGTAACCGGCTCGCGCGAGAGTGCAGTTGTGCGCCGTTTTCTCGCGGATGCGGGTGCACAACTGCACTCTCGACACCGCGCGAGGGCGCGGCCGCGACGCGCGTACAGGTAGGCGGGGCCCGGGGCCGATAAACTGTGCCGAATGGCCCATCTTCTCGGAGCAGAATCCCTCCACCTCGAATACCCGACCCGCGTCATCTTCGACGACGTCACGATCGGAGTCGACGAGGGCCAGCGCATCGGCGTCGTCGGCCGCAACGGCGACGGCAAGTCGACACTGCTGCGCCTGCTCGCCGGCCGCATCGAACCCGACGAGGGCCGGGTCACGCGCCGCGGCGGCATCACGCTCGGCATGCTCGACCAGGCAGACACCCTCCCCGACGAGCTCACCGTGGCCGAGGCCATCGTGGGCGACCGCCCCGAGTACGAGTGGGCGGGCGACCCCCGCGTGCGCGACGTCATCTCCGGGCTCGTCGGCGGAATCCCGTGGGAGGCCCGCATGGGCGAGCTCTCCGGTGGCCAGCGCCGCCGCGTCGGACTCGCCGCATTGCTCGTCGGCGACTGGGACATCATCTTCCTCGACGAGCCCACCAACCACCTCGACGTCGAAGGCATCGCCTGGCTCGCCGAGCACCTCAAGCGCCGGTGGGCCACGAACTCCGGCGGGCTGATGGTCGTGACTCACGACCGGTGGTTCCTCGACGAGGTCTGCACCGACACGTGGGAGGTGCACGACAAGATCATCGAGCCCTTCGAGGGCGGTTACGCCGCCTACATCCTGCAGCGCGTCGAACGCGACCGTTCGGCCGCGGCCTCCGAGTCGAAGCGCCAGAACCTCATGCGCAAGGAGCTCGCGTGGCTCGGCCGCGGCGCTCCGGCCCGCAGCACGAAGCCCAAGTTCCGCATCGACGCCGCGAACGAGCTCATCGCCAACGAGCCGCCGCCCCGCGACAAGGTCACCCTCGCGTCGATGGCCATGCAGCGCCTCGGCAAAGACGTGGTCGACCTCGAGAACGTCTACGTGTCGTACCCCGACAAGACCACCGGCACCACAAAAGAGGTGCTGAAGGATGTCACGTGGCGCATCGCCCCCGGCGAGCGCACCGGAATCCTCGGCATCAACGGCGCCGGAAAGTCGACGCTGCTCAGCCTCGTCGCCGGCAGCCTGCAGCCGACCGCCGGAAAGATCAAGCGCGGCAAGACCATCAAGGTCGCGACCCTCACGCAGCAGCTCGGCGAGCTCGAAGACATCTGGGAAGACCGCGTCAGCGAGGTCCTCGGGCGTCAGAAGAGCTCATACGTGGCCGGCGGCAAGGAGATGACTCCCACCCAGCTGCTCGAGCGGGTCGGCTTCGCGAGCGCGCAGCTCTCCACCCGGGTGCGCGAGCTCTCCGGTGGGCAGAAGCGCCGCCTGCAGCTGCTGCTGATCATCCTCGACGAGCCGAACGTGCTCATCCTCGACGAGCCCACCAACGACCTCGACACCGACATGCTCGCCGCGATCGAAGACCTGCTCGACTCCTACCCGGGCACGCTGCTCGTTGTGAGCCACGACCGGTACCTGCTCGAGCGCGTCACCGACCAGCAGTACGCGGTGCTCGACGGCGGCATGCGTCACCTGCCGCGCGGCGTCGACCAGTACCTCGAAATCCGGCTCGCGCAGCAGAAGGCGGATGCCGCCCCCGCTGCCACGGGCAAGGCGCCGGCCAAGACGCCCAAGCTGGGCGGCGCCGACCTGCGCAACGCCCAGAAGGAGTTCTCGGCCGCGGAGCGCAAGCTCGCCAAGATGAACGCCCAGATCGCCGACCTGCACGGCAAGATGGCCGTTCACGACCAGAGCGACTACACGGGGCTCGGCGGAATCACGACCGAGATCCAGGGCCTCGAGTCGCAGATCGCGACCCTCGAGACCCGCTGGCTCGAGTTGGAAGACCTGCTGAACTGACGCGGTCGGGCCCCGTGCGGGCTCAGTCGAAGTCGAGGCTCAGCTTGCGCAGCAGTATCGCGAGTCGCTCCTGGTCGAGCGGCGAGAGAGCGTCGAGCAGCTCGGCCTCAGCCGTGAGCAGTTGCGCGATCGCGGCATCCACCCGCTCCGTTCCGAGCGGCGTCATCACCACGAGGATTCCGCGCCCGTCGTTGGGGTCGGTGCGCCGCTCCACGAGGGTGCGCTCCACGAGCCGGTCGATGCGGTTGGTCATGGTGCCGCTCGACACCAGCGTCTGCTGCAGCAGCGCCTTCGGGCTCAGCTGATAGGGCGTTCCCGCGCGGCGCAGCGCCGAGAGCACGTCGAACTCCCACGACTCGAGATCGGATGCCGCGAACGCCGTGCGCCGGGCCCGGTCGAGATGGCGGGCGAGGCGCCCGACACGGCTGAGCACCTGCAGCGGGGTGAAGTCGAGATCGGGGCGTTCCCGCGTCCACGCATCGACGATCCGGTCGACTTCGTCGCTAGTGGGCATTGACCTATTATCTGGTGTTCGGGAGGCGGGCGTCTCTGGCGGCGTCGCTATCTGGCAGAATTGACGAGCGTGCCGGCATCGCCGCGCGCGATCCGCCTTAGTGTAATGGCAGCACGACAGCCTTTGGAGCTGTTCGGTCTAGGTTCGAATCCTGGAGGCGGAGCAATAAAAGAGCCAACGATTGGCTCTTTTCTTGCTCCGGCGTAAGCCCAGCCCAGCCATGCGCTTCGGCGCGAGCTTCCCCGCCACTTTCAGCTAGGCCTCGGGACACCCGCTACAGCGCGCGCTGCAGCCCTTGTCCCACACTGGCGCGCACGCACCCCGGCCGGGCGGCACCCGTCGCCGGCGCACAGGCGCGCATACGGCAGAATGAACGCATGACTGACGCCCAGCTCGCCGTAATCGTTCTCGCCGCCGGCCAGGGAACGCGCATGAAGTCGACCCGCCCGAAGATCCTGCACGAGATCGGCGGACGCCCGCTCATCGGGCACGTGCTCGGCACCGTCCACGCGCTCGAGCCGGCGCACATCCTCGCGGTCGTGCGTCACGAGCGCGACGCCGTCTCGGCCATGATCACCGGGCTCAGCCCCGACGTCGTCATCGTCGACCAGGACGACGTGCCCGGCACCGGCCGCGCCGTCGAGGTCGCGCTCGAGGCCCTCCCCGCGGCCTTCGCCGGCGATGTCGTCATCGTGAGCGGCGACGTGCCGCTGCTTGACTCTGACACCCTCGCCGAGCTGCTCGCCGCGCACCGCGCCGGCCGCGCCGCCGCCACCCTGCTCTCCGCGATCCTCGACGACGCCACCGGCTACGGCCGCGTGGTTCGCGACGCGAACGGCTCGCTCGACCGCATCGCCGAGCAGAAGGATGCCTCGGCCGACGAACTCGCGATCACCGAGATCAACTCCGGCACCTATGTCTTCGGTGTCGCGGCCCTGCGCGAGCAGCTGGCACTCGTCGGAACCGACAACGCCCAGAACGAGAAGTACCTCACCGACGTGGTCGGCCTGCTGCGCGCCACCGGCGCGACCATGGGCGCCCTCGCCGTGAGCGAGCCCTGGCGGGTCGCCGGGGTCAACGACCGCGTGCAGCTCGGCGAGGCGGGCATCCGGCTCAACCAGCTCATCGTCGCCGGCCACCAGCGCGCCGGCGTCACCATCCAGGATCCCGCCACCACGTGGATCGACAGCGACGTCGTGATCGCCCCCGACGTGGAGATCCTCCCCGGCACGCAGCTCAAGGGCGCGACGAAGATCGACACCGGCGCCCGCATCGGGCCCGACACCACCCTCGTCGACTGCGAGATCGGCGAGAACGCCACCGTCACCCGCACCGACGGAACGCTCGCCGTGATCGGCGCCGGCGCATCCGTGGGCCCCTTCGCCTTCCTGCGCCCGAACACGATCCTCGGTGTGAAGGGCAAGATCGGCACCTTCGTCGAGACGAAGAACTCCACGATCGGCGACGGCAGCAAGGTGCCCCACCTGAGCTACATCGGCGACACCACGGTCGGCGTCGAGTCCAATGTCGGCGCGGGAACCATCACCGCGAACTACGACGGCGTCAACAAGCACAAGACCGTCGTGGGCTCCCACGTGCGCACAGGTTCGCACAACGTGTTCGTCGCCCCGGTTACAATTGGCGACGGAGCCTATTCGGGCGCCGGCACGGTCGTCCGCAAAGACATCCCGGCCGGTGCGCTGGGATTGAACGTGGCTCCGCAACGCAACATCGAGGGCTGGGTCGAAGCGAATCGCGCCGGAACCGCAGCGGCCACAGCGGCCGCGGCGGCATCCGAGCGCGACGAGTAATTCCGGCTTCGCAGTACCAGTAGCCAGTCGAGCAGGACTGGGCAAGCCGAACAGAGAGCGGGAACCGTGTCCGAGATCAAACAAACCGGACAGAAGAGACTGGTCATCGTCTCCGGTCGAGCGCACCCCCAGCTGGCTCTGGATGTCGCGGCCCACCTCGAGACGGACGTCGTGCACACCGACGCCCGCACCTTCGCCAACGGCGAGATCTATGCGCGTTATGACGAGAGTGTGCGTGGCGCAGACGTCTTCGTCATCCAGTCGATGCCCGCCCCGCTGAACGAGCACGTGATGGAGTCGCTCATCATGGTCGACGCGCTCAAACGTGCCTCGGTCAAGCGCATCACCGTGGTCGTGCCGTTCTACCCCTACGGCCGCCAAGACAAGAAGGGCCGCGGCCGCGAGCCGATCAGCGCCCGCCTGATGGCCGACCTCTACAAGGCCGCCGGCGCCGACCGCATCATGAGCGTCGACCTGCACGCCGCCCAGATCCAGGGCTTCTTCGACGGCCCCGTCGACCACCTCTTCGCCATGCCCGTGCTGCTCGAGCACTTCAAGAAGCTCGACCCCACCACGCTCACCGTCGTGTCGCCCGACATGGGCCGCGTGCGCGTCGCCGACATCTGGAGCGACAAGCTCGGCGCCCCGCTCGCGATCATCCACAAGCGCCGCGACCCGCTGGTTCCCAACCAGGTCTCGGTGCACGAGATCGTCGGAGAGGTCGAGGGACGCGTCTGCCTCATCGTCGACGACCTCATCGACACCGGCCGCACCATCGCGAAGGCCGCCCAGGCGCTCAAGGAGGCCGGCGCCCTCGGCGTCATCGTCGCCGCGACGCACGCCGTGTTCTCCGACCCCGCCGTCGAGCTGCTGCAGAGCGAGTTCATCGACTCCGTCGTGGTCACCGACACGCTGCCCCTGCCGGAGGAGAAGCGCTTCCCGTCGCTCACCGTGCTGCCGATCGCGCCCCTGCTGGCCCGCGCGATCTACGAGGTCTTCGACGACGGCTCTGTCACCTCGATGTTCGACGGCGCCGCGTAGCCCGCTGCCGCATCATTCGACGGCGCCGCGTGGGCTGCGCGGCTGCGCAGTCGTGGCATATGGCTGTTCCGGCGCGTTTTGCGAGCCATTTGCCGCGACACAGAGCGCCCGTGTGCCGCGGTGACTCCCGCCTAGACGTCGATGCGTGGCACGAGTGGCAGCCGCGGCGGCCCGGGGATGAGCCCGAGCGACGCGATGTGCTCGTCGCCGCCGAAGGCGCCGTCTGAGTAGCACTCCCACCCGATGCCGCCCGGTCCGAAGACTTGGAAGCGAGCATCCGCCCCGCTGGGCCCGGCGACCGAGTACTCGACCCACACGGCGCAGGCCGACTGCGCCGACGACGCGGCCACGCTCGCGGTGGTCACGATCCCGGGCAGGATCAGGCCGACGAGCGCGAGCACAACGACCACGCGCATCATCGTGAGAGTGCGCTTCGATCGCAGGGGCTTGCCGTCGCCGGGCTCGTAGCCGTTCAGCTCGGGGTGTTCGTCGGTCACCCTCCCATCTTCGCAGGATCGACGTCGGCGGGTGCGCCCGCGGTTAGGGTTGGTGAACGACGACGCGGGGGATTTACATGGATCAGCTGGACATTCTGCGCATTCAGGCGCGTCGAAAGGCATCGGAACTCCACGAGGCCATCGGCCTCGAACCCGCCGGAGCGGTGGCCGCGGTCTTCAAGAACGACACCTACGGCGTCTTCGCGATCGACGGCACGGTGGCGCGCAGCACGTCGTACTTCGTCGGCGGCCTCGAACTGGGCAACAACGGCAAGGCGAGCCGCGACCTCGTTCTGCTGGTTGCCGACGACGGAGCCGAGCGACCGGCCGGCGAGCCCGTGGGTCTCGAGAACCTGCCCGGCGGCATCGGCGCCGGCGACGTCGTTCGGGCGCATTTCGAGCAGCGTCCCTACGGCGCGTTCAGCGTCACCGGCGTGTGTGTGGCCTCGCCCCGCTCGAACGACCTGCTCGTCGGCTCGTGGTTCGTCACCGTCGACGGCATCGCCGCGGCCCGCCTCCAGCGCATCGAGCTGCTCGCCCCGGCCGGCAGCCACGACATCCCGGTGCCGCGCGCGATGGCCGCGTGGGCGGCAGACGCCGACGCAACGACTCTCGACGCCTGATCGCAGACTGCCTACAGTTGGCAGATGAGCGAAGCGGCCCTCGTTGACACGTTCACGGCGGCACTCGGGGCCAGGCCGTGCACCGTCTCGTTTGCGGGCGAGCCGACCCTGAAGTCGGCGTTCGCCGTCTCCGAGCTGGCCGCCGCCGCGATCGCCACTGCCGGCGTCGCCGTGAGCGGACTCGCGGATGACCCGGCCGAGGTCACCGTCGACCGGGGTCTCGCCGACGCGTGGTTCTCCGCCGCGGTGCGCCCCGTCGGATGGGAGCTCCCGTCGCCGTGGGACGCGGTCGCGGGCGACTACGCGAGCGCCGACGGCTGGATCCGGCTGCACACCAACGCACCCCGCCACAAGGCGGCCGCGCTCGGGGTGCTCGGCGTCGCCGCCGACCGCGAGCTCGTGGCCCGGGCGGTGGCCGACCGGCCCGGCGAGGAGCTGGAGGCCGCGGTCGTCGCGGCCGGCGGATGCGCGGCCGTTATGCGCAGCGCGGCCGAGTGGGCGAGACATCCGCACGGCGCAGCCGTGGCGAACGAGCCGCTCGTGCACTGGACGACGACGGATGCGGCCGGGGCCCGCCCGCACTGGAGGCCGAGCCCGGGGCGTCCGCTCGACGGACTGCGCGTTCTCGACCTGACCAGGGTGATCGCGGGACCGGTCGCGACACGCTTTCTCGCCGGGCTGGGCGCCGACGTGCTGCGCGTCGACCCGCCCGATTGGCACGAGCCGGCCGTCATCGTCGACATGACGCTCGGCAAACGCGCCAGCCGCGTCGACGCGACGACGCCGGTGGGGCGCGACGCGCTCGAGCGGCTCATCGCCGGCGCCGACCTGCTCGTGCACGGCTACCGGCCGGGAGCGCTCGAGGCGCTCGTGCCGCTGGAGCGCCGCCGCGTGCTGCGGCCCGGTCTCGTCGAGGTGTCGCTCGACGCCTACGGCTGGAGTGGTCCCTGGGCGGGCCGCCGCGGATTCGACAGCCTCGTGCAGATGTCGAGCGGCATCGCCGAGGCGGGGATGCGCTGGGCGGATGCCGCGAGGCCGACGCCGCTGCCCGTGCAGGCGCTCGACCACGCGACCGGCTACCTCGCGGCGGCCGCGGCGATCGAGGCGGTGGGGCGGATGCGCCGCGAGGGTGTCGCGAGCGCGGCCCGGCTGTCGCTGGCGCGCACGGCCCGCGAGCTCGCGGCCGCGGTCCCTGAGCCAGCAGCGGTCCCTGAGCTCGTCGAAGGGCCGCCCGCGGAACGGGCGCTTCGACAGGCTCAGCGACCGGGGTCGGCTCAGCGGCCGGGCCAGGCTCAGCGACCGGGGTCAGCTCAGCGGCCGACCCGCATCACGACCCCGTGGGGCCCGGCCGACGTGCTGCCGTCGCCGCTGAGCATTGGCGACACGCGCCTCAACTGGCAGCGCGGCCCGTCGGAACTGGGTTCCGACGAGCCGCGCTGGTAGAGCAGTCCGGGCGCTTCGACCCGGGGGTGCGGCCTAGTGGCTGTCGACCGACTCGATCTCGGTGCGGTCGCCGCTCCACAGGGTGTGGAACGTGCCTTCCTTGTCGACGCGCTTGTAGGTGTGCGCTCCGAAGAAGTCGCGCTGGCCCTGCACGAGCGAGGCCGGCAGGCGGTCGGCGCGCAGGCCGTCGTAGTACGACAGCGACGACGAGAAGGCGGGCGCGGGGATTCCGGCCTTGGCCGCGTGGGCGACGACCTGGCGCCACGACTCCTGCGCCCCGGTGACGGCGGCGGTGAAGTACGGCGCCGTGATGAGGGCGACGAGCGCGGGGTCGTCGGCGTAGGCCTCGGTGATGCGGTTGAGGAACTGCGCGCGGATGATGCAGCCGCCGCGCCAGATGGTGGCGATGTCGCCCTTCTTGATGTCCCAGCCGTACTGCTCGGCGCCGGCGACGATGGCGTCGAAGCCCTGGCTGTAGGCCACGATCTTCGACGCGTAGAGGGCGCGGCGCACGTCTTCGATGAACGCCTCGTTGTTGTCGACGCCCCACAGCTCTGCCGGGCCGGGGAGGGCGGATGCCGCGGCGCGCTGCGCGGGCTTCGACGAGAGGGAGCGGGCGAACACGGCCTCGGCGATGCCGGAGACGGGGATGCCGAGGTCGAGGGCGTTCTGCACGGTCCAGACGCCGGTTCCCTTGGAGCCGGCCTGGTCGAGGATGAGGTCGACGAGGGGAGTCCCGGTCGAGGCATCCACCTGCTTGAGCACCTCGGCGGTGATCTCGATCAGGTAGCTCTCGAGCTCGCCCTTGTTCCACTCGGTGAAGACGTCGGCGATCTGCGCGGGGGAGTAGCCGGTTCCGCGGCGGATGAGGTCGTAGGCCTCGGCGATGAGTTGCATGTCGGCGTACTCGATGCCGTTGTGGATCATTTTGACGAAGTGGCCGGCGCCGTCGGTGCCGACGTGGGTGACGCAGGGGACGCCGTCGACGACCGCGGCGATGGAGGAGAGGATCGGGCCGAGGGTCTCGTAGGCCTCGGCGGACCCGCCGGGCATGATCGACGGGCCGAGCAGCGCGCCTTCCTCGCCTCCGGAGATGCCGGCACCGACGAAGTTGATGCCGGTCTCGCGCACGGCCTTCTCGCGACGGATGGTGTCGGTGAACAGCGCGTTTCCGCCGTCGACGATGATGTCGCCGGGCTCGAAGACCTCGGTCAGCGCGTCGATCACGGCGTCGGTGCCGCGGCCGGCCTGCACCATGATGATCGCGGTGCGCGGCTTCGACAGCGACGCGGCGAACTCCTCGTAGTTCTTCGCCGGCACGAACTGGGCCTCGGGGTGTTCGGTGAGCAGCGTGTCGGTCTTCTCATACGAGCGGTTGAACACCGCCACCGTGTTGCCCTCGCGGCTGGCGAGGTTGCGGGCGAGATTCGATCCCATCACCGCCAGACCCACTACGCCGATGTTTGCGCTGCCGGTGTGTTCTGCCATGGAGGTGCTCCTCGAGAGTGGGCGTGCGAAGGTGAATTCGGTTCGGGCGCTGGCGCCGAGAACAAGCCTATGACACCGGCCGATTCTCGCGCTCGAAGATGACCGCGAGCGACAGGACGCAGAACGGGTGTTAGGGTCGAAACAATAAGTCTGATTTAAACCGCCTCGCTGCGCTTGTTATCAGACGAATGCGTCCCAACTCAGGAGTGCCTATGTCAGCCACCACCACGTCACCGCTCATCGTTATGGGCGTCTCCGGATCCGGCAAGTCGACGGTCGGACAGGCGCTCGCCGACTACTTCGGCATCGAGTTCATCGACGGCGACGATCTCCATCCCCGCGCCAACAAAGAGAAGATGGCCGCCGGGCACGCGCTGAACGACGAGGACCGCGCCCCCTGGCTCGAGATCATCGCCGACCGCATCGGCGCAGAACTCGCCGACGGAAAGCCGATCGTCGTCGCCTGCTCGGCCCTGAAGTCGAAGTACCGTGCCGTGCTGGCGTCGCACGCCCCCAGCACCGTCTTCGTGCACCTCGTCGGCACACGCGAGCTCATCGCCCAGCGCCAGTCGCACCGCAACCACGAGTACATGCCGAACAGCCTGCTCGACTCGCAGTTCGCCACCCTCGAGGACCTCACCGACGCCGAGCGCGGCATCGAGGTCTCGATCGACCAGAAGCCAGACGAGATCGTTCAGGATGCCGCGGCGAGACTCGCCGCCCTGCACAACACCCCCTTTTCCCAATAGCACCACCAGAACCAACTAGTTAGGACAACGATGACCGACCTACAACTCCTCTGGGAGCTGCCCACCTGGGGCCTGCTCCTGATCGCGGCGGGAGCAATCGCACTGCTGCTGGTGCTGATCATCGGCGCGCGCATCCACGCGTTCCTCGCCCTGATCATCGTCAGCCTGGTCACGGCGATCGCCGCGGGCGTGCCGGCGAACGCGATCATGCCGACCCTGACAGCGGGCTTCGGCAGCACCCTCGCCAGCGTCGCGTTGCTCGTCGGTCTCGGCGCGATGCTCGGCCGCATGCTCGAGACGAGCGGCGGAGCGCAGGTGCTCACCGACAAGCTGATCAGCGTCTTCGGTGAGAAGCGTGCGCCGCTCGCCCTCTCGATCGCGTCGCTCGCCATGGGCTTCCCGATCTTCTTCGACGCCGGCCTGATCGTGATGCTTCCGATCATCTTCGCCGTCGCCCGCCGTCTCGGCGGATCCCTGCTGCTCTACGCCTTCCCCGCGGCGACGGCCTTCTCCGTTATGCACATCTTCGTGCCGCCGCACCCGGGACCGGTCGCGGCGACCGGCCTGCTGGGCGCCGACGTCGGCGTCGTGCTGATGCTCGGTCTGCTGGTGGCGATCCCCACCTGGTACATCGTCGGCTACAAGTTCGGTACCTACCTCGGCAAGAAGTACGACATCGCCATTCCGGCGATCCTCTCGGGCGAGAAGAAAGACCCCCTCGTCGAGGAGTTCCGTTCGGTGCCGAAGCTCGGAACCATCGTCTTCCTCCTGCTCCTCCCGCTCGTGCTGATCTTCCTGAACACCGGACTCAACGCGCTCGCGACGGCCGGCGTCGTCTCGCTCGACGACGGCTGGGTGCAGGGCCTCCGACTGATCGGCGAGACCCCCGTCGCGCTGCTCATCACCGTCGTGCTCGCCATGTGGCTGCTCGGCTGGAAGAACGGCAAGCGCCGCAGCCTCGTCGAGACCATCGTCGACAGCGCCCTCGGCCCGGTCTGCTCGATCATCCTCATCACCGGTGCCGGCGGAATGTTCGGCGGAGTGCTCCGCGCCAGCGGAATCGGCGACGCCCTCGCAGAATCGCTCGACGCGATCGGGCTCCCCCTCATCGTGGCCGGCTTCGTCATCGCCGCGGTCATCCGCGTCGCCCAGGGCTCGGCCACGGTCGCGCTCACCACGGCCGCCGCGCTCATCCAGCCCGTCGTCACTGCAGACTCGAGCCTCAACCCGGTCGAGCTCGCCGCGATCGTGCTCGCCCTCGCCGCCGGCTCGGTCTTCGCCGGTCACGTCAACGACTCGGGCTTCTGGCTCGTCAGCAAGTTCTTCGGAATGGACACGCAGACGACCCTCAAGACCTGGACCGTCGGTCAGGCGCTCGTCGGCGTCTGCGGCTTCGTCTTCTCGCTCGCGATCTTCCTCGTCGCCGGGCAGTTCTAAGGAGTACGTATGACCAGCATGTTCGATCTCGGCGGGCGGACCGCGCTCGTCACCGGCTCCAGCCGTGGAATCGGAAAGTCCATCGCCCGCGGGCTCGCCCAGGCGGGAGCCACGATCGTGCTGCACGGTCGCGACGTCGAGCGGCTCGCGGCGACCACCGCCGACTTCGAGGCCGAGTTCGGCGTCGAGCGGGTGCGTTCGGTCGCGTTCGATGTGACGGATGCCGCGGCTGTCGTCGCCGGAATAGCCGAGGCCGAGGCATCCGCCGGTCCCATCCACGTGCTGGTCAACAACGCCGGTGTGCAGCACCGCGTGCCGCTCCTCGACCTCGAGGTCGAGGACTGGGAGCGTGTGCTGCGCACCGACCTCACCAGCGCGTTCCTCGTCGGCCGCGAGGTGGCGCGGGGGATGATCGAGCGCGGCTCGGGCAAGATCATCAACATCGCCTCCGTGCAGGCCGACCTCGCGCGCCAGTCGATCGGCGCCTACACGGCGGCGAAAGGCGGGCTGCGCAACCTGACACGGGCGATGACCGTCGAATGGGCCGCCGAGAACCTGCAGATCAACGCGATCGCCCCCGGGTACATCCACACGGAGATGACGCAGAACCTGGTCGACGACCCCGCGTTCAACTCGTGGATCCTCGGGCGCACTCCCGCCAAGCGATGGGGCACCACCGACGACATCGTCGGCCCCGCCGTGTGGCTCGCGTCGTCGGGCTCGGATTTTGTCAACGGACAGGTCATCTTCATCGATGGCGGAATGACAGTGGTGGTGTGATGAGTGACAAGAACCTGGGCGTCGTCGCCCACGCGAAAGACGACCTGCGGGTCGACGAGCTTCAGGCGCCCGCGCCGGCCGCAGATGAGGCGGTCATCCGCATCGCCTACGGCGGGATCTGCGGCTCCGACCTGCACTACTGGACCCACGGGGCTGCGGGGGAGTCGATCCTGCGCGACCCCATGCTGCTCGGCCACGAGGTGGTCGGCACGGTTGAGGCCGCCGCGGCCGACGGCTCCGGCCCGCCCGTCGGCACCGCCGTCGCCGTGCACCCCGCGACCCCGCGCCCGGCAGAGGGCGTGCGATACCCGGAGGACCGGCCCAACCTGGCCCCCGCGACGACCTACCTCGGCAGCGCCGCACACCGGCCGCACACCGAGGGTGCCTTCGCGCGGTTCGTGGCGCTCCCCTCGAGGATGCTGCGGGCGCTCCCCGACGGCCTCTCGCTGCGGGACGCGGCGCTCGTCGAGCCGGCGAGCGTCGCCTGGCACGCCGTCTCGCGTGCGGGCGACGTCGCGGGCAAGAGCGCTCTCGTCATCGGCACCGGCCCGATCGGAGCCCTCGTCATCGCCGTGCTCAAGCGCGCGGGCGCCAGCTACATCACCGCGGTCGACCTGCACGAGAAGCCTCTCGAGATCGCTCGCCGGCTCGGTGCGGATGCCACGATCGTGGCGACCGACGTCGACGCCATCGCGGCCGTGCAGGCCGACATCGTGATCGAGTCGTCGGGCAGCTACCGCGGCCTGGCTTCGGCGATCCGCGGCGCCACGCGCGGCGGCCGTGTTGTGATGGTGGGGCTGCTGCCCTCGGGAGAGCAGCCCGTGCTGGTGAGTCTCGCGATCACCCGCGAGCTCGAGCTCGTGGGGTCGTTCCGTTTCGCCGCCGAGATCGACGATGTCATCGCGGCACTCGCCGACGGCTCGTTGTTCGTCGAGCCCGTCGTCACGCACGAGTTCGACGTCGAGAACGCTCTGGAGGGCTTCCAGACCGCGCTCGACGCCTCGGTGAGCGGCAAGGTGCTGCTGAAGTTCTGACCGCGGCGGCCGGGCGGGAGCTCGGCCGTCGCCGTCGCCGTCGCCGTCGGGTCAGCGGGTCAGCGGGCGCGCGGCTCGTGCGCCCAGACGTGCTCGACCTCGGCGACCGTGCGCCGCATGATGAGCTCCATGGCCTCGCGTGCGCGCTCGGGGTGAGTCCCCTGCACGGCGTCGGCGACGTCGACGTGCAGCTGCAGCGCCTCTTCGTGCGGATGGCTCGGCATCAGGCCGCGCTGCGTGCGACCGCGCAGCACCGCGGCGATCATGTCGTCCATCGCCGCGAACATCTCGTTGCCGCTCGCCGCCAGCACAAGCGAGTGGAAGCGGATGTCGAGCGTGAGGAAGCGGTCGAGGTCGCCCTCGCGACCCACCGTGCGCATCTCGGCCGCGATGCTGAGCAGCTCGGCACCCTGCGCGGGGGAGCAGTGGAGGGCGGCCAGTTCGGCGGCGAAGGGCTCGACGGCGGTGCGCAGTTCGGTCAGCGACCGCAGCTGGGGTCCCTCGCCGACGCCCCCGATGCGCCACGTGATGACCTGTGGGTCGAAGACGTTCCAGCTCGACGACGGCAGCACGCGCACGCCCACGCGCTTCACGGATGCCACCAGCCCGAGCGACTGCAGCACGCGCAGCGCCTCGCGAACCACCGACCGGCCGACCCCGAGCTGCATCGCGAGGTCCTTCGCGAGAATCGTCGTGCCGGCGGAGAGGCTGCCATCCACGATCCGTCGACCGAGGTCTTCGACGGCGCGATCATGCAGGGAGCTCATGAATGCAGGATACCCGTGACGGCGCACCGGCCCGGCAGGGCTCGACGCCGCCGAAATGGCCAAAGCCGCGGCATCCGTGTAATCTTGATCCTTGTACTTCGGCGAGGGAACCCATCGGTTCCGTGATCGACGCGGTGGAGCGGGCATCGGCCATTCGGCCTCACGTCTTCCTCACGCTGACATATGCGTTCGAGTTGACAACCTACGTGGGCCGCAGGTCCCGTTTCTTTAGGAGATAACAATGGCTCAGGCCGAAATCAGCAACCACCTCGTCACGGAGCTCCGCGAGAGCTTCGGCAAGGGTGCGGCTCGCAAGATCCGCGCCGTCGGCAAGATCCCCGCCGTCATCTACGGCCACGGCACCGAGCCCCAGCACGTGACCCTCCCGGGTCACGAGGTCGGCCTCATCCTGCGCAAGTCGAACCAAATCCTCGAGCTCGACATCCAGGGCAAGATCCAGCTCGCGCTCGTCAAGGACGTGCAGAAGGACCCCGTTCGCCAGATCATCGAGCACATCGACCTCATCGTCGTGCGCAAGGGCGAGAAGGTCATCATCGACGTTCCGATCCACCTCGAGGGTGAAGCCGCTCCCGGCACGACCGTCAACCAGGACGCGAACACGATCTCGCTCGAGGCCGAGGCCACCAACATCCCCGAGTCGGTCATCGTCTCGATCGAGGGCGCAGAAGACGGCACCTCGATCCACGCGAAGGACCTCGTGCTTCCCAAGGGCTCGTCGCTCATCACCGACGAGGACACCCTCATCGTCGCGATCTCCATCGCAGCCGAGCAGGACCTGGGCGAAGAGGCTGAGGCTCCCGAAGCCGAAGAAGCCGCTCCGGCCGCCGAGTAACTAAGCAGTCACAGCTGGACGAGTACCCCTGGCTTGTAGTCGGGCTCGGTAACCCCGGGCCCGGCTACGCCGGGAACCGCCACAACGTGGGCCAGATGGCCCTCGACGAATTGGCGCGCCGCATGGGTGCGCCGTTCAAGTCGCAGAAGACGAACGCAACGGTTGCCGAAGGCAGGCTGAGCGGCCCCGGCCCTCGCCTCATTCTCGCCAAGCCCAACACCTATATGAACGTGTCGGGCGGGCCCGTCGCCGCGCTGCTGCGCTTCTACAAGCTCGACGCCTCGAACCTCATCGTCCTGCACGACGAGCTCGATATCCCGTTCGACTCGATCAAGCTCAAAATCGGCGGCGGACACGGCGGACACAACGGCGTCCGCGACATCGCCGCGGCGATCGGCAGCCCCGACTTCGTGCGTGTGCGCATCGGCATCGGCCGCCCGCCCGGTCGCCAGGCCGCTGCCGACTTCGTGCTGAAGGACTTCTCCGGCGAGGAGAAGAAGACCCTGCCCAACCTGGTCTCGGATGCCGCGGACGCGGTAGAGCAGGTCACCCGCGAGAGCCTCACGGCCGCGCAACTTCGTTTTCACACGGCGGCCTCGGGCGACTGAGCGCGCCGCGCGTTCTGATCTGCGCCATATGGGGCAGTCGGGGCGCCAAACTGCCCCAAACGGCGCAACCCGTCAGAGCGTCGACGGGTAGTGGTTGGCGCCCTGGCAGGCCCGCCCACACCCCCTCCCGCAGATCATCCTTTGGGGGGACTGTTTTCTCAGCGACGCTCACATATGGTGGGTGACATGCGCGTATTACTGGCCGGAGCCTCCGGCGTTCTGGGGCGCAATCTGCTCCCCTTCCTCACGCGCGCCGGACACTCGGTCACCGGCATCACCCGCAATCCCGGGTCACTCGCGGCCCTCGGCGCGACCGAGGTCGTCGCCGACATCCTCGAGCGTGAGAGGTTTCTCGCCGCGCTCGGCGGCAGCGAATTCGACGCCGTGATCGGCCTCACGAGCGCCCGTGTGCGCTCCCCTCGCCGCTACGCGCAGATGCGTCAGATCAACCGGCTGCGCACCGAGGGCACGAGCGCCCTGATCGCCGCGGCCCGGGCCACGGGGGCGACCACGTTCGTCGGGGCGTCCGACTTCGCCGGCTACGGCTTCGAGGACTTCGATGACGAGGTGCTCGACGAAGACGCCGCTTTCGGCGCCCAGCCCGGCGGCGAGGTCGACGTCATCCACCGCAGCGCGCTCAGCAACGAGCAGCAGACCCGTGCCTTCGGGGGAGTGGCGCTGCGCTTCGGCGCCATCTACCGCGGCCGAGGCGACATGCCCGTCGTCGCCTCAGACTGGCGCGGCTCGCTCCCCTTCGTGCACGTCGACGACGCGGCATCCGCCACCCTCGCCGCCCTCGATGCGGAGCCCGGCTCGGTCTTCAACATCGTCGACGACACCCCCGCCTCGTGGCGCGACCTGCACGAAGAGCGGGCGCACGCCTTCGAGCTTCCCGACCCCACCCGCGTGCCGTCATGGATCATCCGCCGCACCGGGCCGTTCGCCGCCGAGCTGCTCACGGCCACCTCGATGCGCCTCGCCAACACGAGCGCGCGTGCCGAGCTGGGATGGGTGCCGACGTTCGCCTCCTACCGGGAGGGCGTCTGGTCTGAAGTGACGGATGCGGCCCAGGTGCGCGCCGTGCAGTCCGCCCCGTCGCGGGCCTCCGACGCCGCCCACGGCTCCGCCTGAATCCTGCGCCAGCCAAGTGTCGGCGGCACCACCTACACTTAACCGGTGATACTCGAAGGTTTGATTTCGGCGCTTTCGCGCGCCCACACGTTCGAGGAAGCACTCTCGCACGCCACCCGCAGCGCCGAGTTCTCGCTCGTCGACGGCCTGCGCGCACCCCTCATCGCCGGGCTCCTCTCCCGCCGGCCCGGGGCCCAGGCTCTGCTGGCGATCGTGTCGACCGGGCGCGAGTCGGAGGCGCTGCGCGAGTCGCTCTCGTCGGTCATGCCGACCGCCGAGATCATCGAGTTTCCCGCGTGGGAGACCCTCCCGCACGAACGCCTCAGCCCGAGCAGCGAGACCGTGGGAAAGCGCATCGCCGCCCTGCGCCGACTGGCCGAGTGGGACCACGTCACACCCATCGTCGTCGTGGCGAGCGTGCGCGCCGCGCTGCAGCCCCTCGCCGACAACCTCATCGAGACGCCGACCATCGACCTCACGGCCGGCGGACGCGGCTACAGCCTGCCCGGTATCACGCTGCAGCTCATCGACCTGGCCTACTCCCGCGTCGACATGGTCACCCGCCGCGGCGAGTTCGCGGTGCGCGGCGGCATCCTCGACGTGTTCGCACCCACCGACGAGCATCCGCTGCGTCTCGAGTTCTTCGGCGACGAGCTCGAGCAGATCCGCCCGTTCTCGGT